>OGKA01002028.1_pt1 | contig 13823 bp, 12 predicted proteins | sample 1572211 | NCBI WGS metagenome assembly OGKA01 (sample SAMEA2582125, study PRJEB24529) | metagenome | biome: Human gut stool | place: China | collected 2011
CACGTCATTATCAATTGGTTGGTAGAGGAATTTAAGAACGACGAGGGTGCCGACTTGACGACCGACCCGATGGCTATGCAGCGCTTGAAGGAAGCTGCGGAAAAGGCGAAAATAGAATTGTCTTCTTCGACGACAACGGAAATCAACTTGCCTTATATTATGCCGGTAGGCGGCGTGCCCAAGCACTTGGTAAAGACACTCACGCGTGCAAAGTTTGAGGCTTTGTCTCACCAGTTGATAGAAGATTGCAAGGTGCCGTGTCAAGAAGCCTTGAAGGCTGCCGGTCTGCAACCGAGCGACATCAATGAGGTGATCCTCGTCGGCGGTTCAAGCCGTATCCCCGCTGTGCAGCAAATGGTAGAAAGTTTCTTCGGCAAAGCGCCCTCCAAAGGCGTTAACCCGGACGAAGTCGTAGCCGTGGGCGCTGCCATTCAAGGCGCAATCCTTAATAAGGAAAGCGGTGTGGGCGATGTAGTCCTCTTGGACGTAACGCCGCTCTCACTCGGTATCGAAACGCTCGGTGGCGTGATGACGAAACTCATCGATGCCAACACGACAATACCGGCCAAAAAGAGCCAAGTCTTCTCTACGGCAGAAGACAACCAGCCGGAGGTGACGATCCACGTGCTCCAAGGCGAACGTCCTATGGCAGCGCAAAACAAAAGCATTGGGCGCTTCAACTTAACGGGCATCACGCCTGCTCGCCGCGGTGTTCCGCAAATCGAAGTAACCTTTGATATTGACGCCAACGGCATCTTGAACGTCAGTGCAAAAGACAAAGCTACGGGCAAAGAGCAAAGTATTCGTATCGAAGCTTCAAGCGGTCTGACGAAAGAGGAGATCGACCGAATGAAAGCTGAAGCCGACGCAAACGCGGAAGCGGACAAGAAGGAAAAAGAACGGATCGACAAACTGAACCAAGCAGACAGTATGATTTTCTCTACGGAGAATCAATTGAAAGAACTTGGTGAGAAACTCCCGGCCGACAAGAAGGCGCCGATCGAAGCTGCACTCCAAAAGCTCAAAGATGCGCACAAGGCGCAAGACCTCGCCGCCATCGACACCGCAACTGCCGAACTCAACAATGCTTGGCAAGCCGCCAGCGCTGAGATGTACCAACAGACAGGTCCTCAACCAGGCGCCGAAGCCGGCCAGCAAGAGCAGCCAAAGCAGGATGACACCATCCAGGATGCAGACTTTGAGGAAGTGAAGTAAAAGTAACTAAGGATTATATTAGCCCCCGATGGTAGAAATGCCATTGAGGGCTTTTAAATTAATCAAACACTATGGAGAAAGAAAAGCAAGGGATATCAAAAGAAGATTATATAAAGCTATATAATAAGGGAAAGTTAGAAGAGGCTTTCAAAATAGCACTGGATACAAGAAAATTTGAGATAGAGCTATATTGGAAGCGTACCGGCTACTTTGTTCTATTTATTGGTGCTGTCTTTGTCGGATATTATAATATAATAAATACTGCTAAAGAAAGTACTAGTAAATATCAAAATGAATGGCTACTTCTACTCCTTGCTGCTTTGGGATTTTTATTATCCCTTCTATGGTATATGGCAAACCGGGGAAGCAAGTTTTGGCAAGAAAATTGGGAAGCCCATATCAAGGAACTAAGTACTCATTTGGGTGTCCCTATATTCGGCATCATTAAAAGCCGCGAGCATTCTATACGGAATCTGATGCAAGAGTACCCATTTTCTGTATCTAAAGTAAATCAAATGGTTAGCCTTATCATAACATTTGCTTGGCTGCTAATGTTATGTAAGGAAATCGGGGTATCTAAGTTATTAGAGAATATTCCATTTTCTGATTGGTATAAAGTGCTCGCAGGCGGAATTGTTATTATGTTGTCATTTCTTATCATTATATACTGTAAGGGGTTTGCTGCCAAGATATCAAGAAAAGGAGATAAATTCGAAAAGAGTGAGTGGAGAAAAGGACTTCTCCGTATATCAGGTTTCATTGTATTTTGTAGGGATTTTGCTATAACCGTTATTAAAAATCTCTTCACTAAGTCTACTGAAAGCGAGAAGAAAGTTCCTGACTATTTTTGGAATTACAGTACGAATATCTATTCGGCAACGAGTCAAACCTCGAACAAAATAACTAAGGAAGATCCTATGCAAACAGAAAACAAACAAAGATAACCTTATGTCCCAAGAAGAACACGACCAATTGGGCACAGACTTTACTCACTAAGCAGACACTCATTGAATGGAAGCAGATAATTTCCTGCACTACACGCTCTGCAAAACTATATAATCAACACTAAAACAAAGAACTAAAATTTTCCAATAAAGAAGGTACGGATCTTATAAGGCGAAGTATGTACTAAACACCTATTCAGTTTAAACAAGACTTTGCTTTTGATTGACAAAAATGCACACTTCCCCCTTTCAACCCTCGTTTTAGGACGAAAAGGAATTGCTTCACAAAATGTATCTTCTCACAAAACCATTAGTCAACAAGTTTCATGAGAATTGTCTTGTTGTTATTTAATTGATTACCAATAATAACTACACGAAATAAAATCCTCTTTTTAAACTTTTTTGAAACAGTCTTAAGGTAAAGACAGACCTTGCTTATCCCAATACACACAAAAAGGCTGAAAGCTTAGTATGAGCTTAGCCATCCAAGCACAGACAAGCACATATTTATAGTCTCAACGCGTAGAGACAATCGTCTCAACAAGCAGAGATGCAAGTCTCAACAAGCAGAGACGACAGTCTCTCCTCGTAGGGACGCCATTTTATAGTGTAGTTTAATGTTTTTGGTTGACTACATTTCGTCTTATTTTTAAGTTTGGTTGAGCGGTTAAGAAGCTTATTTTTAATATTCGTTGATACGATATGATCTTAATCATATTTGAAGTTTACACTTGCTTTCTTTCAATGAAAAAACTTTACAATATAGGAACGATGTTTCTATAGTTCCGCTTGTTGTTCTCGTTTCTTCCCCTACTGTAGTAGCAAGGTTGTATTGTTGAGATGTTTCAAAGTTAGAAAGACTTTATTACATAATGGTGTTTTTAATGAAATTTTCTCTGTAGCTTATCCACTTTTTCTCTATCTCTCCTGTACAGCCTGCAGCTTGTGCGGGCGTTTGCCAATTGAGACTCATGTGCGGACGTTCGTTATTATAAAAGTTGACGGCTGTAACGATTGCAGTTCTTACATCTTTTATGGTACGGAACTTTAGGCCCATAAGCAATTCATGCTTGATAATGCCGTTGATCCGTTCGGCTACGGCATTGTCTTTGGGATCTCCGCATTCGGTCATACTGATGCGTATGTTGTGCGCCTTGAGGATATCTGTGTAGGCGAGGCTTGCGTATTGTACGCCACGGTCTGAATGGTGGATGATGTCTTGTGGATGATTGTTATTCAGCCGTTTGAGGGCTTTCTTCAAGCTCAGAATAGCGAATTTGGACTCCAGCGTATCTCCGACACACCAGCTGATGATCTCCTTTGTATAGTAGTCGGTAATCAGTGAGAGGTAGCAGAACTTATAGTCGTCGTCATCCTTGTCCTTCTTATGCAGCGTCATATAGGTTATGTCGCTGACCCATACTTGGTTCGGACGGGTTGGGATGAGCCTCTTTATGAGGTTCCGGTAGGTTGGAAGACCATGCGAGGAATCGGTCGTTTGGGTACGGCGTCTGCGTTTACGCACTTTGAGGCTGTACTTCTCAAGAATGTCGTAGAAGCGATTGTAGCCCACGGAGTGTTCGTGGCAGAATTCGTTCGCGTACATACGCCAAAGCTTCCCGCCTCCTATGCCGGGGGCTTTCTTGCGGATACGTTTAACAAACTCGACCACAAAGGACTCTTCGGCCAGTTTGCGCATCTGCGTGTTACCGTGTTTATAATAGGCTTGTGTACTTACACCAAATATTCCACAAAGCGATACGATTGGGTAGGAAACAGTGTCGCGTTCGTGAAGCCTGTTGACTATTTGGTGCCGGCTTTTTTTAAGTCTATGCCGTAAACTTCCTTGCCGAAAGAGACCATCTCTTCATAGAAATCAGCACGTAAATTGGCTTGTTTTAATTCCTTGCGTAAACGAGCGATTTCCTCCTGAAGCGCCTTGTAGTCTTCTTGAGTGATGTCTTTTGCTTTTTTCTTCATCTGCGCTGCCAATTGAGGCTTGTCGGACTCAAAGATACGCAGATAACGATAAATAGTGCTTTTTGAAAGCCCTGTCTTTTTCTTTACATTTTCGATCGACTGACCTTCAATGCGAACGAGGGAAAAAACTTCTTTTTCCAGACGCAATCGATTCACTTTGGAGGCAAACATTTTCTCTTGCTTATTCATTCTTAATGACACTTTAGGGGGCAACCTTATTTAAAACAAGACAACTTATTATTTTCTGAATAAGGTTTACATCTCAGTAGACTTCAACCCTTTCATTCCTTAATTGTAATTATTGGTAAACTTACAACATCTACGCTAAAAACTATGGGTTGGATAAACTTTTATCACTTCTCTTTGTCCTAGTAAATAGAAAACCGTAGCAATCATAGTGTTTTTGTAGTGTACATGGACCTGACCAAGAAATACGGATTATATATTGTTTCTGGAAAAGAGAATGTCAAGCGTGAACGGCTGAAAGGGAACGACAAAACCAAATATGAGATTTACGACGCTCTCAAAAAAGCTATTCCTCAAAGTTTGACGTGGGGACAGTTGCAGGCAACCCTAAAGCAATCAGGTATAGGCTTGGAATTCAAGATGAATGGCAATACAGATAAGATTCAAGGCATCATTTTTGAGAAAAACGGTAATCGGATTTCAGGCTCCCATGTAGATAGAGAATGTAGCTTCTCAAAGATTGACAGGCAGATTAAAGATAATGCTTATCAAGCACTTCAAGTGGCAGAAAAACAAGAGTTCAAAACATCGGAAACTGGAGGTGTGATGGATGCTCTTGATTCTCTTATCGGGCAACTCAACATTTTCTCTCTCTTTAATAGTCCTCATTACGATGCAACGCTTGCCGAATACATTCAGGCTTTGAAAGCCAGAAAGTTGGCGGCTAAAAGCAAAATCAGAATACGCAGGGTACTGCACTAATGTTTAATCACAAAAGAAAATGTATATGAATACAGATAGAATGGATACCTCGGCCGTATATGGTCTATTTGAGGAATTGAAGCAAAGTCTTACTGAAATGACTACCTCATTAAAAGGAAGATCTGAACAACAAACAATCGATTTGAGTAAAATCGAGGAACTTTTTGGGAAGATGAACACACTTTCAAAGCAAGAGGTGTTTTCTCCCGAACAAATCAGAGTCTTGGAAGAAATACTTACCAAGAGTGTAGTGGCAGGACTGGAGATAGCTTTCGAGAAGCTGGATGGATGGGATTTAGAGAAAAAAGAGACATTACAAGCCATCGAGGCAAAAATTGATGAGATGGGCAAAGAGAGTCGTACTGTCATCCGTAAAAAACATGTTTTTAGCCTTGACTTTAAGAACAGTAAAACGGTTATCACTCTTTGCTGTATGGGCTTGTTATTTTGTTTTCTCTGGTTGGAAACTTCTGGCAAATGCGACAAAATAGTCAACTGTCGGATAATGACTTGAAGTATCGCTACATCAAAATGTATGGAGAAGCCAATCAGGAAAAGCTAATGGATTTGGAAACGCTCTTCACTTATCAGAGAGATGAACAGCAGATTGCACTTATCCGAGAACAAGTGGAAACTTACGAACGATTAGTTAAAGAGCAAGCTGAAAAGACAGAGCGAGCCCGTTTCAACACGTCGCAGGCAAACGAACTTCATAAGCAAGCAGAATCCATAAAACAACGGAAGTAAATACTTCTCTTCTACACCCATTAAAAGATTTAAGGGAATGAGAAAATAAATCCTCATTCCCTTTTTCTATGCTATTTCATTTCATATCTTTGCGCTATCAAAAGAACATTGAACGCGATGGATAAACCCTTGAATCGAATAAAAGAAGTGCTTGAGGAGAAGGGAATTAAGCAAACATGGCTTGCCGAAAAACTTGGCAAGAGCTTCAGCATTGTCAATGCCTATGTCTGCAACCGCCGTCAACCAAGCCTTGAAACTCTCTTCCAAATAGCAGAGATACTGGGAGTGGAGGTGAAAGAATTAATCGTAAACAAGGAAAAATAGATATGGCAAAGACAGCAGAAGAAATGAGAGAACTTCTTTCAACAGAACTTTTCCAAAAAGGAGTTAAAGATAGCCATATCGTTGTCGATGAAATGATGACAACGATACAGTATAATTGTAAAAATAACACAAAACGTAGATTCCAAAATCCAGAGGAAACTGTTCAGGCAGAAGCTTTTCTAAAACTTATCTATAAGTATAATTATTTGCCTCAAAATATATCGACAAATGAGTCTGTCCAAATCGGGAACGAAAGAAGGGAGGCGAATATTATTGTATATGATAACCATAATAATAAAATCTTGATCGTGGTAGAGTGTGTTGCTGAAAACGCAAATGAGCGACAGTTTCAGGTTGCGGTGGATCGATCTTTTAGTTATGCGCATGCATCAGCAGCAAGTTATGTATGGGTGACTTCAGGAGTAAAAAATGAGTATTTTGAAATTCTTCGAATAGCTCCTGTTGAAAAAGCTCCTATAAGTGATATCCCCCAACGAGAAGGCAAAGTCAACCGATTTAAATATACCAAAGGCGGAATTGAGCCTGAAAAAACGACACAAGGGGATTTAATTCAGAAATTTAAATCTGCTCATGATGCTTTATGGGGAGGTGGAGCACTAGCCCCAACAACTGCATTTGATGAATTAGACAAACTTATCTTTTGTAAAATTTGGGATGAGCGTTGGAGAGATAATAACCCCAAAACCAAAGGGGAACCATTTGATTTTCAAATCATATACTATCCTGAAGATAAAGAAGACAGATCCAATTTGAAGGCTAAAACTGAGCTGGAGAGACGGGTAAGAAGTTTATACGAGCAAGGGAGAAAGAAAGACCCAGAGGTGTTCAAAGATGATATCAAGTTGGATAAGCACAAGATATTTACAGTAGTACAATATTTGCAAGATATCAATCTCTCAAAAACTGATTTAGATGCCAAAGGGTTGGCTTTTCAAAGCTTTATGGGGGGCTTCTTTAGAGGGGATTTTGGACAATTCTTTACTCCCAATATAATTGTAAATTTCATTGTTAAAACGATAGGGGTTAGAAAAGAGTATAAAGTTCTGGACACTTCTTGTGGCAGTGGGGGATTTCTTCTTCATGCCTTGAAAGCTATTCGTGATGAAGCAAATGAAATTTATGGTGATGATAGAGGTACATCATGGTTTAATTACTGGCATGACTTTGCAGAAAAAAACTTATTCGGAATAGAAATTAATGAGCAGATTTCTCGTGTAGCAAAGATGAATATGATTATTCACGACGATGGTCATACCAATATCATTACGAATGATGGACTGAAGAGTAATCGTTCCATAGAGATTGAAAATCGGAACCTCAGCTTTATCGATAACTCTTTTGATCTGATTATGACTAATCCACCTTTTGGCTCTAAAATAAAAGCGGATGAAGTGAGCTACTATAAGGACTATGAACTATTTGAGACCAATTTAGGCATTGCGGATACAAAGGAGCGAATCACGGATGACAATAGTAAGAAAAAATGGAGAGCATCTCAAAATACTGAAATCCTTTTTTTGGAAAAATGCCATAAATACCTCAAGGAAGATGGGTATTTGGCTATTGTTATTCCTGATGGAATATTAACTAATGCAACAAGTCAATTTGTTAGAGACTGGATGGTTGAAAAATTTCGTATTTGGGCTATTGTCTCTTTACCTCAACATACTTTTGCTCATGTAAAGGCAGGAGTCAAGTCTTCTATTCTTTTCCTTCAAAAACATCCCAGGTCTTTGACTGAGAAGTTTGAAAAGACATTAGTAGAGATCAAGGCAAAAGTGAAAGGTGAAAAAGGATTGAATAAAGAGCAGATAGAGGGGCGTATTTTGGATCTTTACAAAGAACAAATATTTCAATATTCCTCTGACTATGAAGTGCTCATGGCAGAGGTTGAAAATATTGGCTATGATGCCACGGGTAAAAAGACAGGAGGAAACGAACTGCCTGAAGTATCTAATCGAATTAAAGAATTTATCCATGGAAACAAATAAGGTTAGAATATCAAACTGTATTGCAACAAGAAGGTTAGATCCTATTTTTTATCGATGTGGAATATCTCGTTTTGGTAAAATATTTAAACTAACACGAGTGGGACTAGTAGTATCCTCCATGCAATCTGGTTTTGCAGCAGGAAAAGAGAATCAGGCAACAGCAAAAGACGGAATAATTCAAGTTCGGCCAACTAATATTGATACAGAAGGAGAACTTATATTTGACAAAAATATATATATTCCAGCAGATGCTAATAGGCCGATGCTAATGAAGGAAGATATAGTATTTAACAATACAAATAGTCAAGAATTAGTAGGGAAATCGGCTATGATTAGGGAAAATAAATCACTATTTTTCTCAAATCATATCACAAGAATACGAGTGAATAAAAGCATGATAATCCCAGACTATCTGTGCATAATTTTAAATATTTATCAGAGGGAAAAGATATTCTTTTCAATTTGCACAAACTGGAACAATCAGTCAGGGGTAAATATTGAATTGCTTAAGTCTGTAGAGATCCCTCTTCCGCCACTGCCAACCCAGCAAAAAATAGTAGATATATACAATAAGGCAAAAAGGGAAAAACAAGAAAAAGAAAAAGAATCTCAACGGCTATTAGATGAAATAGAGACATACTTACTTGCACAGCTTGGAATAGAACCACCCAAAGAGCAACAAGTAGAATTAATGTTCAAGGTTAAGGCTTCAACATTAATTGGGGGCAGATATAATCCTTTCTCATACAGTGCAAAAACAGCAATGCTGCAAGAGCTTATAACATCTAGTCCCATAAAAAAGAAACGGGTAAACGAAATGCTAGTTTTAAGCTCAGCGGGAGATTGGGGAACTGATGAAGATGAAGCAGATGTCAAAGATTTTATACGATGTTTAGTTATTAGGTCTACAGAGTTTGACAATCAATACAATTTGAATTTAGATAGTTCACGAGTAAAGTATAGAATGGTTAAGCGAGATAAATTAGAAAAGATGGATCTGCAAGAAGGAGATATTTTAGTCGAAAAATCGGGAGGAAGTGAAGATCAACCGGTTGGTCGAGTTGCTTTACTCACTTCTGATATGCTGCAAGAAAATACACTTAGCTATAGTAATTTTATTCATAAAATTAGGCTTGATAAAGCACAGGTAAATCCAGAGTATGCTTTTTACTTCTTAAGAACGATGTATCGTATCGGGATGACAGAATCTATGCAAAGTCAAACTAATGGCATACGAAATTTATCTATGCCAAGTTTTTTGAAGCAATACTTGCTACTTCCTGATAATCAAGAGGAGATCACTGAGCAAATAAACCATAAATATGCTCAAGCAAGAAAAAATCAAGAGCAAGCAAAAAGGATTATACTAGAAGCAAAAGAACAGATAGAGAGAATAATACTTAGCAAAATTTAGATATGGCAAAGTTAGAGGGAATTATATATAAAGCTTTTGGGAATTATGTTGTCTTACGGGGATTTGCTCCGATTGGAGATATTTCAGAAATATCAAAAAGACCAGATGCGTATCAAAGAAATGCAGATGAGCAACATAAAGTGGAAATAATTGAATACTTGAATGATTTGAACGCATATTTCCCAGAGGTTACATTAGCATGTAGAAGTCATCGGTATGATGAATTAATTGAAAGTATTGGCTCAGACAAAGAGGTGGGCAAAGATAATCAACAATATGTAAAGGGTCTCAGGGTTTTATCTGAAAGACTCCCAATCGGGAGAGATCGAGCTAGACATGCATATCTTGAATTGAACAACCTGGAAGATGCGGAGAAATTAACAAGAGTTGATGGCAACCATAGACTAGAACCTTTTACTAGTGAGCTTTCTTGGTGGTATCAATTTGTTGATATACCTGAAGACATAAAAAATGAAACTGACAAAGAAAGGAAGGAGGGATGGATAAAATATCAAGCAGAACAGTATAGAAAAGAAATATCTGAAAAGATAATTCCTTTTACGATTATAATATCAGATGCTAAAAATGCAAATAATTTTGAGGCAAAAATCTTCCATGATGTTAACTTCAGACAGTTGCCATTAAGGGAGGAAGCTAGCCTAAGAATCATATCAGACCTAAAAGCTTTTGACGATAAAGAAAAATTAGGCAAAGCGTATCCTTTAGCCTTGGAACTTATTGCCGTAGCTAAAAATAACACATTTGATAGTATTCATTGGCTCAAAAACAATAATGATATTGATAAGGATTATTATCGTACAGCTTGCCTGAGAGTTATACAGTTACTCCTCAATCGAAAAACTGCAATCAAGGAAGATTTAGAAGAAGAGAAGAACAAGTTGAGTGAAAAAGAAAAAGAGGTTGCCAAAAATAAAACAGAATTAGAAAAACTTCGAAAGCAAGCCCAATCTAGCCCTAAAAAAGCATTACAACAACAAGAGGAGCAAAAGCATAAAATTCAAAGGCTGGAGAATGAAGCACGAAATCTTGATTTTCAACAGAAGCATATAGAACGAAGAGTTAAACGACTTTCTGATTATCTAGAAAAGATCAATGATATATCGGAAATCAAAAAGGCAATAACTTCTTTAGGACATGTTTATGAATCTTTTGAAGGGAAAGAATATGGTAATATTGCGTTTTTATCAGCAATGGTGTACTACTCACTCCTCGACAAGACCCAATTGCAGGCATTTATACACTGGGCTGTCCGCAATGGAATTAATAAGGTCAATGAACCTGATGACCTTTCAAAAGATTCTGCTGAAAACTTGATAAAGATGTTTGAGCAGATATTTCAGTCAAAAAAGAATGAAGTGTTTGTATCTATGCAATTTGGGGACTCTCAAAGTGAACTAATATATGAAAAGATTGTACGAGCCATTGAGCAGTTTAACACCAAATACAAGGGGATACACCTAAATGTTTATCCAATAAGAATAGATCGCACAGTAGAATCAAGTACCTACTCTATTCAAGATCGAATATTAGAGGCCATCAAGTCTTGTAGCCTAATTATTGCAGATCTAAGCAGCAAAAATATCAATGTATATCATGAGATTGGTTATGCCATGGGAGTTGCTCAAGCCAATAACCTTCTTCCCAACATGATTCTTCTCTACAAAGAAGACACAGAATACAATGGAGGGAAACAAGATGTTGACAAGTTTGTTGGATTCAATTTAAGAAATCTCTCTCAATTGCGTTTTAAAGATTACAAGCAGTTGGTTGATGGGCTTGTTGAACGTTTAGAAAAACACTACGAAGTTTAGGTTATGAATAAACAGATTTTACTTGAGGCGTTGGGAAAATACCAAAGGTGGTTCGTTGAGAACAAAACGCAGGCTATGCTTGAACATAGAGAATGTGAAGAACTTGCAATCCAAGCTCGTAGCTTTACAAGAGAAGTTCTATTGAATATGTCGGAGGAGCAGCTCTATGATTATATCGCTCCTCTCTGGGCAATGGCTATGTGGGGTAATAAACATTATCAGATAGATAATATCATAGAAGCTAATGGAATGGATTTGCTCTGCGAACAGTTTGCCAATTTGATTTATGGTACATCTCCTGTTGAAAAGCGGTGGGATGAATTTCGTTCCAAAGTTAAAGGAATTGGACCTGCGATTATGAGCGAATTACTCTGTAAAACCTACCCGGACTCATACCTCCTGTGGAATAAGAAAACCTACAATGGATTCTCTGCGCTTGAAGTTGCTAATTTGCCGAGATTTGAAGCCCGATTGAACGGGCATAAATATTCCAAATTATGTGAAATCGGGAGGCAGATTATCAGCGAGATCAAGTGCCCAGAGAATATGATCGTGACGGATATGCTTACGCTTAATTCTTTTATTTGGCAGGAGTTACAGGAAGAAACAAAAGAATCTGCAGCAACATCAAAGCAGGAAGACAAGGAGGCATTACCGACTTCTACGAAAGAAGCGACTTTTATACATAATGACATTAGGGACAAAGTTGCAGAAATTGGCAGATGCCTGGGTTTTAGAGCCGAAGTAGAGAAGAAAGTTGCAGATGGAGCGGTTGTGGATGCTGTTTGGGAAGTTACTATTGGTAATATGGGGCGTGTCATCTATGTTTTTGAAGTTCAAACTGCAGGTTCGATTGATAGTCTTATCCTCAATCTGATGAAATCTAAAAACAATAAGGCTGTTCAAGGAATAGTCGCCGTAACAGACCAAAAGCAAATCGAAAGAATAAAAAGAGAGATAGCAGCCTTACCCATAAAGGATGAAGTCCGATTTTGGGATTATGAGGAAGTGTTAAGAATACACGAATCTCTGCAGTTTGTAAATGAGTCTATCAATAATTTAGGTCTAGTTCCGAAAGGGTTGTGATTATGAATGATTGGATTTATAAATTTTTATCTGTTTTACTTCCTATAATCTGTACGATATTGGGATGGGTAATTTACAGAAAAACTGAACAGATAAAAATAATGGAGAATCAGCTATCAGATAAAAAATACAAGGCTTATGCTGATGTTGTCTCTGTATTCTTTGGTATATTGAAAGATACAAAGAATGATAAACGAGTTGCCAACAAATCCATAATGGATAAAATGATTGATCCAAAAAGGATATATTCATGTATGGCTCAGATGCTGTTTTCTATGCTTTTAATTTATTCCTCACTAAATCTTCAAAGGCTCCAAGTAATCAGAAAGAAATAATGGGAGCCTTTTTGTCCTTCATGCTGACAATACGTCAAGATATGTGCGGCAAACAATCTAAGTTATCAGTTAGAGATATCCTAATTAATTTAATGCAAGATGAAACAGAGGTCGACAAATTTATCTCGAATATGAAATGATTCAATAAGCAACATGATCACTAAGAAGGAACTTCTACAAATGCTTTCAGACACGGAGAGCTACAATATTGAGAGAACAGAATCGACTGGCAATATGGATAAGTTTTGTCAGGCTATATGTGCTTTTTCAAATGATATGTCGGGGAATGGCAAGAATGGTTATCTGATTATCGGTGCCAAGGATAATGGAGAATTATCTGGTCTGAAGGTTGATGATAAACTCTTATTGCAGATTGCCAATATTCGGACGGATGGCAACATTCTCCCGCAGCCCACCATGACCGTGGAGAAGTTCCATTTTGATGATGGGGATGTATTGGTGGCAGAAGTTCAGCCTTCTGAATTTCCTCCTGTACGTTATCGTGGTCGTGTTTGGGTACGTGTCGGTCCTCGGAAGAGCACTGCAACAGAGGCAGAAGAAAAGATACTCACAGAAAGGCGACTTTCCAATGTTCGTACCTTTGATGCCATGCCTTGCCTGGGAACGAGCATTGACGATTTGAATGTAGCTCTCATTCATAAGGAGTTTTTGCCCAAGGCTGTGGCAGAGGATATTCTCGCTGAAGATAAACGAGATATTACGGATCAACTTGCCTCTCTTGGTTTATATGATTTGCGTTATAACTGTCCGACTAATGGTGCTATTGTCCTGTTCGGAAAGAATCCTGAACGACACGTACTTGGGGCGTATATTCAATATGTCCGCTTCAAGGGTAAGGATCGTGCGGGTGATATTCTCAACGAACATAAGTTTAGCGGTAATCTTTGCAAGGTATTGCCTAAGATTGATGCTTTTGTCGAGACAAGTATCTCACAAAAGCGTCCCATTCCCGTAAGTGTACTTCG
>OGKA01002031.1_pt1 | contig 13801 bp, 6 predicted proteins | sample 1572211 | NCBI WGS metagenome assembly OGKA01 (sample SAMEA2582125, study PRJEB24529) | metagenome | biome: Human gut stool | place: China | collected 2011
ATAAATTTCATAAAAATATTAAGAAATTTATTTTGAATGATACGGAGTCAGCGACAACGAGGCACGGTTTATCCACTTCATCAATAATTTGAAACGCCGTCGAATAATCGACGGCGTTGTTTTTTGAATTTTTATGAAGATTAAGCTGCTTTGCGAGCCTTTTCGGCTGCTCTTTCAAGTGCAAGCTTATAATCTTTTTGGTCAGTAAATATTTCGTTTTTATAAGGATTTTTCTTTTGTTCCTTTGCACGCTTAATAATAGAAGCGAATACACAAACATTAGCCACAAGAGCAATAATGGCAATTACACCTTGCATTGTAGGGTCTGCGTTTGTTGGCGGAACTGTAGGGTCCATATATCCGTCTGCATAAACGGATGTAAGAACCGAGAAGCGGCTCTTGTCTTGGAAAAGCGGAAATACCTGAGCAAACATACACCAAAGTGCAAGTGTGTTGGCTCTGTTTTGAATCCAACCGCCCTTATTCCAAAATGCATTTGCAAATGTAGGAGCAAGAAGAAGTGCAAGGCCGCAATACCAAGAGTGAGTAGGGAGATTATTATAAGTATATTCGAAGTTCCAAAGGTCATAAGCCAAAATATAGCACCATGTCATATCAGGCCACAGCATATCCTGCTTATTCTTTGAGGAATAGATACCCCACCAACCTGTCATACAGAAAATATTTATAATACCGGCGATACCGTTCACCCAGTTCCACCAGCCGCCATAGAGCCATACATTTTCAGACGAAAGCCACCAGCCGCCTGAAATTCCGCCCTTAATTGCCGACTCAAAGTCAGAACCGACTGCGATAAGAATGTTGATAGCGACGATTGCAAACGGGAACACCTTAAACCAATCTTTTTTGCCGATGCCCCATTTATACTTAAGCATCATAAAGCCGATACAACCTGCTGTTGCCGCATAAAGCTTTGCATAATGGAACCAGCTGTTCATATGAACATAGGTATCATTTTGAAGTGCCCAATCGGCTCCCTTAGCCGCACCGATATAAATTGCAATGAAATATATCGTCAGTGCTGCCGGTAAAACAAAGAAGCAAAAAATTCCGCCTGCTTTTGTTCGCCTTGCAATTTCATTCATAACGACGAGACCGACAAAGACCATTACCCAGCCGAGAAGTTGCCAGCCGGCCATGTCGCCGTAAATTTGGAATAACATTGTCATTTTCCTCCTCTAAAAAAAGTTAAATAAAAATCATATCATCAAGACAGAGCGCATTAATATGCTACCGTGCCTCAATTTCCTTTATCATAATTTCATTACCCGAAAGAAGATAGGTTTTTTCGCTTTGACAGTAAGGGCAAATTTTACCATGCTCTATGGTTTTGTATTCGCCCTTGCAGTTTTCGCAATACGTTACTGCCGGGATAACTTCTACCTTAAGTTGTGCCCCATTCATAAGCTCACTCTTTGAGCAAGCCCATTTCCAACAATCCTCAAGATAATCGTGGAGCACACCCGAAACCTCGCCTATTTCAACCGTAACAGACGATACCGTTTCAAGCTTATTTTCCTTGCCTACATCTTCAATTTCGTTAATGATATGAAAAACTATACCAAGTTCATGCATAATTAATCCTTTTTAGCCTTTTGAGCTTTTTTAATCTTGAAATTACGCTTAATCATATAAGGCAAAATTGCTTTCATCTTATCATCTGAATTAACCATTGTGCTACATTCGGGATTATCTCTAAAAAGATGAATTGCATCAAATTCGCACTTGGTAGTACAAATTCCGCAGCCTATGCACTTATTTTCGTCAACAACGGATGCACCGCAACCAAGGCAACGTGCAGTTTCTTTTTTAACCTGCTCCTCTGTAAGGGGAAGATGAGCATCCTTAAACGAAGATTTAGCGTCAATTTTCTTATTAATATTCGGGATTTGACGTGAGGAATTATCGTAACTGTCAACAAGGATATCGTTCTTATCAAGCATTATGAAATCACGTCTGTTTCTGCCGACTGTAAGGCTTGCGTTGAAATGAACAAACCTATGGATTGACTCTGCACCCTCTCTGCCTGCAGCAATAGCGTCAATAGCAAAGCGAGGGCCTGTGTAAACGTCACCGCCGACGAAAATATCCTTTTGCCCTGTTTGATAAGTAAGACTGTCCGCCTGAGGAGCGTTACCTCTGCCAAGTTCTACCGCCTCGCCGTCGATAAGGTTCCCCCATTCAATTGACTGACCGATTGAAAGATAAATACGCTCACATTCAATTGTTTGAGTATCATTTTCGTCATACTGAGGGTTAAATTTGCCGTTAGCATCCTTAACACTTGTGCATTTTTTAAGCACAACGCCTGTCACCTTGCCGTTTTGCGTAAGAATTTCCTTAACGCCCCAGCCGTTGTTTATTTGAATACCCTCGTCCTCGGTTTCAAAAATTTCCTCTTCACTCGCAGGCATTTCCTCTCTGCTTTCAAGGCAGAACATACCCAAAACATCAGCGCCGCAACGCTTAGTTGAACGAGCAACATCAACGGCAACATTACCACCGCCGATAACAACGGTTTTATTGCCTTTAAGGTTAAGGTCGTGATTTTCGGCAATCTCGTGGAGAATATCAACAGCGCTCATAACACCGTCTGCGTCTTCGCCGTCAACCCCCGATTTTCTTGAGCCTTGACAGCCGATAGCAATATAAAATGCCTCATATCCATCCTTGCGAAGTTCGTCAAGAGTGATATCCTTACCGACCTCTACGCCGCATTTAATCTCAACACCAAGCGCACGAATAATGTCAATCTCCGCCTCAACAACATCCTTTTCAAGCTTATACGACGGGATACCGTAAGTAAGCATACCGCCGGGTTTTTCATTCTTTTCAAACACTATAGGTCTGTATCCTGTAAGTGCAAGATAATATGCGCACGAAAGGCCTGCCGGTCCGCCGCCGATAATGGCAATTTTATTTTTAAACTCGCCCCTATTTGAAGGTATTACTTTTTTAGGAACATATCTTGTTTTACTGTCAAGGTCCTTTTGAGCGATAAAGCGCTTAACGTCATCAATAGCAACCGCTTCATCAAGAGTTGCTCTTGTGCAAGCCTCCTCGCATCTCTTATTACAAACTCTGCCGCAAACTGCAGGGAAAGGGTTATCCTTTTTAATAAGAGCCAAAGCATCGGTATATCTGCCCTGTGCCGCCATTTTAAGATAGCCTTGAACTGCGATATGAGCGGGGCAGGCAGTCTTGCAAGGCGCCGTACCTGTATCGTAGCAATTAATTCTGTTTTTATCTCTATAATCAGGCGACCATTTTTCCTTGCCCCATTTAACTGTGTCGGGAAGTTCTTGCTTAGGATATGTAACAGCAGAGCCGTCTTTTTTGCAAAGCTTTTGACCGAGTTTAACGGCACCGGCAGGGCAAAATTCAACACACTTGCCGCAGGCTACGCAATCCTTAGCCTCAACCTTAGCCACATATGCCGAGCGTGACATATTAGGCGTATTGAAAAGTTGGGAGGTACGAAGCGCATTACATACCTTTACCTGGCAATTACAGATAGCAAAAATTTTATTTTCACCGTCGATATTGGTAATTTGGTGAACAAAACCATTATCCTCGGCACGCTGAAGAATTTCCATAACCTTTTCACGTGTGATATAGTGGCCCTTATTTGTTTCAACAAGGTAATCTGCCATATCGCCGACACCGATACACCAATCCTCAGGGTCATCGGCACAGCCTTCGCCGCACATTGCACGGCTATAACGACACGAACACGGACCTGCCGCATATTTGCCGTCATATTTATCAAGCCAATGAGAAATATGTTCCACATCAGCAGACTGATTTTCCATTGAAATTGCCTTCTCAACAGGGATAACGTGCATACCTATTCCGGCGCCTCCCGGAGGCACCATGGGAGTAATTGCTTCAAGCGGAAGCTGAGTCATACGCTCAAAGAAATTTGCAACCTGCGGATGCTCACAAATATTATCCCATTTCATATTAAAAAATTCTGCGCTTCCGGGAACGAACATAGGAAGCATATATTGCTTTTCATGCTCCGGATTTTCCCAATTAAATTCAACAAGACCTATATTTGCCATTTCCTTAAGAAGCGGCTCAAGGTAAGCGGCACTTTTGCCCGTAGCTTTTATAATTTCCTTAAGCTTCATACCCTTGTGCACCTTCATCTTAAGGGCAACCTCTGCCATCTCGTCTGTTACAATTGAAGCAAGGCCCCAATACTCAGGGTCGTTAACGGTAAGCTCTTTACCTACCTTTGGAAGCCACGGCAATTTATACAAAACTCTGTCTGTAATATGCTTGCCGAGTGCCAAAATCAAAGGACGTGCAGGAGCGGTTGAATGATTTTCATAATAATGCATCACTCTGTCATCGTACACCCTATCCTCAGGCGGCTTGACAGTATCGAATTTGTATTCATACTCCTTATTTGACATAGTATTCTCCCTCTAAAATATACGTCTTATGTCATAAATTACAATTTCATTTTATATGTTTGTTAATTATTTGTCAATATACAAATAAAGGTAAAATGTCATATTCGGGAATGATTAATATTTAGTTTATTTTTTTATTCTAAGGTTTTTAAAACGCAAAAAGAGACGGCATTTCTGCCGTCTCCAAATGCTTTAATCAAAGTGTCAGATTAGTCTTTTCCACCGAAGCCCCAGTCAGTACCCTCACCGGATGTAGTAATAACATCAGCTGTCTGAGAAAATTCATTAACCTCTGACACCGGCTTTGTATAAAGCTCTTTCATTAGGTGTGTCCTCCTTAATTTATCAAAGCTCGCCTCCACCCCTTAAGGCAGAGGTGAAAGCTTTGCTAAATTGTGTTAATTAAGCATTATAGTCGTAAAGTGATGCTTCTGAATAGTAAGTATGAACATTACCATCTGCATCCTTAGTAACTACGAATGCTCTTGCGCCGGCAACGCCTGTCATTGCAGTAATACCGTAGTTCAAACCAATCTGTGAAGCGTTGGTGTTGTTATAAATAACTCTAACCTTACCAGGATTTGTACCTGATGCAGTCTTGCCAACGTTTTCAAGTGTAAGGTCAGAAGCTGTTACATTCTTACCATATACGAAGCCCTGGCTAACTACTGTCTCATTATCAGCAACAGTACGTGTTGCAACAAAGAGAACGTCGCAATCTGTAGCTGAAGGACGAGTTGTTGAAACGATAGCAACCTGAGTCTTAGAAGTGTCATCAGCCTTTGTAACTGCTGTGAGTTCGATATCCGAAGCACAGAAGAATGAGTATGATTCACCGTAACCAACTGTTGCGCCGTTTACTGTCCATGATGTTGCGCCTGCCTTAGTAACTGTTACCTTAGCGTCATATGCAACATTTTCAGCCTTGTCAGTGTAGTCAGTGCCGTTAACTGTGATTGTTGCGCCTGCAGCCTTAACTGTGTAAGTCTGAGTAGCATCCTTCTCATAGATAGCTCTGATGGTCTTACCTTCTGTAAGAGCGGTAATCTCATCGTTTGTAAGAGCCCAGCCCTTGAATGTATAACCAGGATAGATAGGAGCAGTTGCAGGAACATCAATGTTTGCACCGCTTGTTACTTCCTGAGTTGATACAACGTTACCGTACATATCAATGAATACAACAACGAATGTTGATTCAGCTGTTTCTGTAAATACAGGAGTTACCTCTGTATCAGCAACTGCTGTGAATGAATATGTTTCGTTAGTTGAAACGAGCTTGTTAGCAACCTTCCAACCTACGAACTCTGCACCCTTATTAGCCTGAGCTGTAAGAGTTACAGTTGAGTTAGCAAGAACCTTAGTAGTCTTACCGTTTGTTGCGTCCTCGCTGTTAAGAGTTGTTGTACCGTAAGCAGTCTTAGTAACTGTGATATCATAACCCTTAAGCTGAGGAAGAACCTTAGTTTCGAGAACCTGACCGCAAATTGTACAGCTTGTAACTTCTGAACCCGGCTTATCAAGTGTAGGCTCTGTTACAACAGGTTTACCCTTTGTGCAATCTTCTGTTACAACCTTAGCAACTTCGTCATAGTTAGCATTTGCTGTTACAGCAGAAACTGCCGGCCAGCTATAAGTTGTATGGCTGTGCTGTTTACTTCCTGCCGGTGTAGCAGTTGTATCAGCAGTATTTGTCTTTGGAGCTACAGGAGTAGCGCCTGCAGCAAGCTTCTGAGTATCAACTACAGTGCCTGCAGCGTTTGTAAATGTGATTGTATAAACCTCAACAAGAACAAGACCCTTAACTGCATCTTCAAGAGCAGTAGCAGCAGCAGTTACCTGTGCCTGATCTGTGTAAGCTTCAACAGTATCCTTAGCGTTAGCTTCAAGAGCAGCTGTTACCTTAGCATAAGATTCAGCTGTGTACTTAGAACCGTCAACTGCCTTTGCAGCATCAAGTGCAGCATAGTAAGCTGTACCGTCAAGCTTAGCAAGGTCTCTTACATTTTCGTGACCGCATACTGAGCATGTAGCCTTTTCAGTGCCTGCCTTAACAATTGTAGAAGGAGTTACAGTTGTGTAATCACCGTAAGTACAATCCTTAGTATCAGCAGTTGCCTTTTCAGCAAATGTGAATTCGCCTGTCTTTTCCCAAGTGTAAGTTGTTACTGTATGAGTGCCATCCTTGTTATCAACTTTTGTAGCAGGTGTGTTAGTAGGAGCTGTAGGAGCAGCGCCCTTATCAACTGTTACAGTCTGAGTTTTACCACCGTTGAATGTGTAAGTATAAACATCTGATGTCGGAAGAGCCTCAAGACCCTTAACTGCATTTTCAAGAGCAGTTGCAGCAGCAGTTACCTGTGCCTGATCTGTATAAGCTTCAACAGTAGCATGAGCATAAGTCTCAAGAGCAGCTGTTACCTTAGCATAAGATTCAGCTGTGTACTTAGTACCGTCAACTGCCTTTGCAGCATCAAATGCAGCATAGTAAGCTGTACCGTCAAGCTTATCGTCCTTAGTCTGAGTATCTTCATGACCACATTTAGTACATGTTCCTTTAAGAACAGTACCTGAAACAATTGTATGCTTACTTGTCTCTGCATAAGTAATGTCACATTTTTCCTCAGCTGTAGTAGCAACCTCTTTGTAAATAGTATCTGCAGTAGCAGCTGATACTGCCGGCCATGAGTAAGTTGTTACTTCGTGCTTATTATCGCTCTTATAATTTACAGTTGCAGCAGTATTTGTTGAAGGAACTGTTGGAGTATCGCCTTCTTTAACTGTCTGCGTATCAACAGTCTTGCCGTTGATGTCATTAAATGTAATAGTATAAGTCTTAGTTTCAGGTGTTGAATCCTTTGCATAATCTGTCCAAATTAATGCCCAGTTAGCAAAGGTGCTATCTGTATCGTCATGTGTAATAAGGAACAATTCAGGATTTACAGCATTAGTGTTATTCGGTTCACCAGTACCGTCGAGTGAAGTTCTGTAGTAAGGCTCAAACTCTGTACCTTTAATGTCTGTATCAAATTTAAAAACTTCGGAAAGGTCACAGTCTTGAAGAACTTCAAAACTATATACAAAAGAAACAATACCATACTTACCGAATGGTTTTACGCCGTCTGCAGTACCAATAAAGTTAGATACTGACTGATCACCTGCTACAGCAGCCTTACCTGTAACTGCACCATAGAATGTACCATCTTCAACATTTACATTGTTTCCTGCAAAGGCTAACGCTGTAGGATAAAACTGAGTGCCATCGGCTATACAACCTGCAGCACCTGAAGAAACAGCCTTCCATGTATCGCCACGTGATGGCTTTGAAGAATAAGCTGCAGCTTTAAGGTATTCCTTATTGAACTTACCCTTGAACTGACCGTTTTGAAGAACGTCAAAACCGCCAAATTCAACTGTTACAGCAATACGATCGCCTGCCTTAAGTGTTGCAGGGTTAAGAATATTTTTAGCTGTCTTAACGGCTTCATAAGTATGTGACGCATCCATGCCATAGTAATTCTGAAAGTATGATGCAGCATAGTTTTTAATTGCGTTTGTATCTGATTTATCTTTAACTTTTGCAATAGCCTCTTTCATACCTGCATTAGTACCCTGTGAAGATACTGTTGCAGCAATTACAGGCTTATAGTCATTACGATGGTCTTCATAGCCACTATTTCCATAATCTTCAAATCGACCACCGAAGCTTAAACTCCATGAACCCATTTGGTTATAAGTTTCGTCGCTGTTATAGCTCCAATATTCAGGAGTTGACTGAAGCTTTGAAAGGCTTGTATCAACGCCGTCATCAACCCACCATTTTCTGTTTTTAGTAACAGTATAATTTGTTTCACCGAACATATCCGGTGCATCAGGAGTACCTGCTAAAGCAGAAAACGGAACGGAGAATGCAACCATAAGAACTGCAAGAAGAACAGCTATTGCTTTTCTAAATGTCTTTTTCACTTAGAAATCCCCTTTATTTATTTTGAAAAAAATCACTTTATCTCTAATCCGTTATAATAACCGGAACCGGATGAACATGCATAAATTGCTGTTGCATCGGCGCCTGTTACAACGCCGTCACCGTTAAGGTCATAGTATAAATCCGTTTTCTTTGAAGCAAAAAGATATACACTTGTTGCATCGGCAGCTGTAATTATACCATCCTTATTAAAATCACATTCCATCATAGGAATAACCGCATTAGTAATATCGGCACCGTTTACAATAACGGTAACGTCATTACGAGTTATTGCATAATCAGATGAGATTGAAAGATAATATGTTCCGTCCTTTAACGAATCAATAGAGAAAGCGTTTACACCATCTTTAAGAGATGATGTGGTTGTACCGACAAGCTCGGTACGAGCTGAATCGGAATATACGTTAACCGTATATTCACCGTAAACAGGCTTATTGGCAGTATCGCCTTTCGCATTTGTCATAATAACAAGCGAGCCGTTTACGCTATGACCGGTTGACGGTGAAACGTCACAGGTCATTAAATATAGAGAACCGGGATAATCGGCAGATTTGGTAACAAGAGCATACTCATCGTCAAATCCGTCATTATAATTAGCCAAAACGAAAGTCTTATTTGGGTCTGTTGAAACCGAAATAACATCAGCGGCGTCACAATCCTTTGCAAAAGCAACCGAGAAGGTTGCAAGCAACGTGCCGTCCTTTGTTACAGATGAACAAGTGTCAGCATCTGAAACAAAGCCGAATACCAAATTAGAATCATTCGTTACGGTTCCCATCGAAGATACGCCGGCAACCTCATCAGAAAGAAGAGCCTTAGGCTCACTCTGCACCGATACATCCGAAGAATAGGTTGATGTAACCTGCACAACCGATAACTCGGTAACGCCCTCTAAATAAAAGCTGACGTCATATGTACCGGCAGGTAACTTATCACCGTCGTATTGTTTGCCGTTAGAATCTGTGTATGTGCAATAAACGTTCGGGCTCTCCGTTCCGAGCGCAGCAGCATACGAAGTACGAGGAAGGCACACAACAAGCGCAACAAAAACCAAAAACGCAAGTGTACCGAAAATAACACCTACTCGTTTTTTTGCAATTGTATTCATTGGTGTTACCTCCTTGTTGAAAAAATTTGCTTAATTTGGGGAGAAGCAGAATCGCCGTGAAGGGCAAAGACAAAATCGGTCAGAAAACATAAAAATATGAAACCAAGCAACTTTGGCAAAAGCCAAACACCGTGAAACATTAAATATTTACTAAACGAAACTGCCCATAGCCTCCCCGCCCAAAGCGGGCATAGTATATAAACGGCAAAAGCCGAATATATCAAGACAAAGCAAAGCCATAGCTCTGCTTAATTAAATGATAACACAAGTTATCGTAATTTTCAAGTAAAACTTCTTAGGGACTTTCGCCCCTAAGAAGTATAGAAACTAATATTACTTAATAGTAACATCAGGAAGTGCAATAGTTGAAGATGCAATAGCATAAACAGTTGTAGCATCCGCACCGGTTACCGAGCCGTCACCGTTAAGGTCATAACGAAGATCGGTAGCCTTAGAAGCAGCTGAATATACAGCAGTAGCATCTGCAGCAGTTACACCGCTATCCTTATTATAGTTGCAAACAATCATTGATATTGCATGACCTGCAATATCAGCGTCACCAACAACAATGCTTACTGTACGTGCAAGAGCAAAGTCAGAAGTAATTGTTGCTGTATATGTGCCAGGTGCAAGGTCAAGACTAATCTCGTTTGCAGCAGTTGTAAGGTCAAATGGCTTTTCAAGAACAGGAGTGTTTGCACTGTCATAAACAGTTACTTTATATGTTCCGTTTACGCCCTTATTGTTAGTAGCACCCTTTGAAGATGTTGCTACAACAAGTGAAGCAGTAACATTATGAGTTGACGGAGCCAATGACTCAACCGAAGGAACGATTGTAGTATTGCCTGTAACAGTAAGCTTATACGGGAATGCTGTTGCTGTATCGTCAAATGTAAGTTTGTCGCCGTTAACAGTAAGTTCAGGTTTAAGAGTATAACCTTCCTCTGCTGTTACATTGATTGAAACAACCTGACCCTTTTCTACAGCTACAGGACCTGAGTAAGCAACGCCGTCGATTGTTACTGTAGCACCTGCAACAGGAGTTACAGTAAGCTCACAGCTCTCAAACTCGGTAAGACCGATTTCAGCTGCCTGAAGTTCAGTATCAACATTGTAAATCTTAGCAAGCTGAGCGTCATAGTTCTTACGGTCATTGATATTGAATGTGCCGGAATTCTTATACTTATAAGAACCGTTACCATAGTTAGCAAGGTCAACTGCGGCAGCAAGAGCTCTCACGTATCTGTTCCAAGATGCTGATGAGTACTTTGTTGCACCTTCGTTAACAAGCTTACCTGTTGCATCAAATGAACCAAAGCGTGGGTTAGCTGCTACGCCGCCATTCTTAGATACGGTTGCTTCAGTAGCAACTGTACCGTCCTCATTGTATGTAGCAGGTGTTGCCTTGAGCATTGAGTAAGCATTACCCGATGCACACTTGATTTCATTTTCAAGCTGCTTGCCCTGGTAACCACGTTCAATAACTGCAGAAGCGAATATGTTAAAGAGTTTAACGTATTCTTTTGCCTGAACAGAAGATACTTCAGAAGCTGTGGTATAAGTAAACTTAGTACCTGCATTCTTGAGGTCATTCATAAGCTTAGCAGCGTCAACATAAGACATACCGTTTCTTTCAACAGTCTTGCCTGTTGTTGCGTCAACGTAATCAACGTCAACTGTATACTGCTGTTCAGCCTTCTTTGCATATTCTACCATCTTATTATATGTAAGAATATCAAAGTTAATTTCTTCAAGACCGTTTCTAAGCTCAGAAATCTCATTGTAGAGTGTTGATGATGAGCTGATAAGGTGAGACTTAACTACGCTAAGAACATATTCAAGTCTGTCATTAGCCTGAGTAGCAATACCACGATTATCTACTGAGTCCATCTCGCCTGAGTTAGGAATGAGCTGATACTCAGCTGATGGGAACTTACATGCCCAATTATCGCCTGAGTTGCACTTTTTGCCTTCAGCATTTCTGTATACATATTGAACCTGATTATAAAGAGGCTCGTTATCTTTGTTTGTATCCTGAGTAGTTGTCGGTCTCTGCCATGGGCCGCCAGGATATGTATCGAGATCCCATTTTGTAGCATACTTAACTGAGTTAGTAAGGTAATAGTTACCGTCCTGACCGAGTGTTACATTAGCCAATGCAGCATCCTTGCCATTCTTAACATCTGATGATGTAAGTGGCTTTGGTGAGTAAATAGGCATTGTACATTTCTCATCGGAATAGTAAATTCCCTTTACGCCGCCACTGGTTGCACCTGTTGTAGCGTCTATTGTGCCGCCGACATAAGCAGTTGCTTTAACCGATTCAGGGATTGTGTAGCTTACCTGAGTACCCTTTACAGTAAATGTTACTGTCTCGTTAGAGGTTGAGTAAGGAACGTATGCACGATCGCCTGTTGCGGAAGTTGTAACTGAAGTTTTAACTGCATACTCTGTTTTATCTGACTGAGTAAGAGCTGATTCAGCAGTGTAAGGAGCTGACTGAACGCTAAGTACATTCATAAGAGCATCCTTAGCCAAATCATAAACTGAACCGATAGATGCATCCTCTTTGAAGTCGGATGTTTTATAGTTAGCCATGATATTGGCAAGTTCTTTATAGTTCTTATCAAGTGAGCCGGCTGAACCGCTTTCACCGATAACAAGCTGGAAACTGCCTGTCTTATAAGAACCTGAATTATAGAAGTTAACATTAACATCATAAGTGCCGGTCTTAACAGTAGCCTCACCGTCGAAACCAAACGGTCTGTAGTTATTAACAGCATTTGAACCAAATGTTTGCTTTGAGGTATTTATATAGATAGCATCAATACCGGTACCGAGTGTAACCATATTAAAGATGTTATCATAGTTATATTTACCACCGGTCTTAAGATACATTGTATCATAAATACCGCTTTCATTGATATGGTAACCGGCAATAATCTTAGCATCAAGTGCTTCCTGAAGAGTGAATGCAACGTGAGTTCTTGTTTCAATCTCCTTGCCCTCATTTTGCTTTGAAATGTTACCGATTTCCTCAGAAGTATAACCTCTGTAGTAGTCAACAGCACCAAGGCCGCTACCTGTAGAACCGTTTGTACGGTTACGCTGCCATTCGCCGAATTCGCCTGAGCCTGCAGATGTTTCTACACGATAGTCATACATACCAATCTTAAGAAGATCACCTGTTGACTTATCCCAACGAGCAATAGCGTTATTTTCGCCGATATTTACTGTTGTTAAATTAGAATCATCGAATGCCTTAGCTGCAGTAGTAAGGTTATTTGATTCATAGCCGGATTTTCTGTCAAAGAAGAATACACCGTCAATGCTCTTTTCCTTACTGCCGCCCTTCATAAAGAATGAATACTGAGCGATTTCGTTAAGTTTGTTAGAAGCGATAACCATCTTTTCGGGATAGTTTGCAGAGATATTACCACCGATACCTGTAAGAGAATGAACGGTTACACCGTTTTCTTCTCTGTCAGTGCCGTCTGTCTGCTGGAATGTAGAGTTGAAGTTATAATCAGCATCATAAAGAGCATTTCTGAAGCTTACTTCACTTGTAAGAAGCTTATAAGCTGTTACAGTATTGCCTCCATAAAGAACATTGCCCTGATCATCAACGATATCATAATTTACAACAACACGGCATGTGTTTGTTGTATCAGAACCTGAAACTTCGAACGGAACTGAAATATTAAGTTCAGCATTCTTACCCGGCTCAATAGGAGTTTCAGGGAAAGATAATTCCTCAGGAGTTTCCGGATTATAAACATCATATTGAAGCACGCTTGTAATCTTTACATAGTAACGTGAAAGCTGAGTAGCCTTGCCGTCCTTGATGTACGATGCATTGATACCTACCGAGTTGTTTGTAACAGTAAGTACATCATCATAAGGTTCACCTGAAGTACAGCCTGTTACGGTGTTAGAACCGAATGAAGCAGTAGCCATCTTGAGCTGATGCTGACCAAGTGTAGTCAATGCATTAGGAAGGAAGCTGTTAACTGCCTGTACTGCGAAACAGATACCTCTGATAATAGAATCAGAGTAGGTCTTAGGACCGTTTGTACCGTATCCGCCGAACTCTACAAAGTTACAGATAAGCTTCTGGAATGCACCCAAGTTCTTACCGTCTGTACCTGCGAGTACCTTAACCTGGAAGAAATCATCAAATGGATGAGCACTTGTAGCATCAGGAACAATTGTCTTAAAGCTCTGTCCGCTGTAACGTGCGCCAAACAATCCGTTAATGAGATCCTTAAG
>OGKA01002045.1_pt1 | contig 13706 bp, 9 predicted proteins | sample 1572211 | NCBI WGS metagenome assembly OGKA01 (sample SAMEA2582125, study PRJEB24529) | metagenome | biome: Human gut stool | place: China | collected 2011
ACTATGTTGGACCAGATGCATCAGGAAACCAATTATTTATTGACAACGACAGTGTACAAAAGAGTGATTATGATGCACTTTTGTGGCTGCGAGTCAATGAACTGGGTGGCGACGAATTGCGGTACAAAGTTTATATCAGTAGATATAATAGAACCATGGAAACATTGAAGGTTGATGCGTACATGGCAGACGGGACGCCGTATGAAAATGTAGAATTTAATGAAAACCCTGAGCCTATTGAGGGTAATACTAATGGGCATGCTATTTACAATTTATTATGGAATTAAAAGAACCATCTAGCACAGCAAACTAGATGGTTCTTTTTATGTGTAAAATATTTATAAATCCTTAGGAATATTATTTATATACTACATTCTCAGAACATTGAGAATGGTATATACATGAAGTGATTAAACTTGGGCAGAATTACGGCTCAATTCTAAGTCTTGAATCATTTGAAGATCGTCCTTAGGAGAGCGACCGCCCGTTGTTAAGTAGCCACCAACCATGATGCCGTTTAGGCCACCTTTTAAAGCGTAAGCTTGTAAGTCTCGTAGATTTACTTCGCGTCCGCCAGCTGTACGAATCAATGCGTTTGGCAAGATGAAACGGAATACAGCGAAGGTACGTAAAATATCTAGAGGACGTAAAGCTTTGTTGCTTTCAAATGGAGTACCTTTAACAGGATTTAAAATGTTGAGTGGTACAGAGTCAATATGCAAACGTTTAAGCTCAAACGCCATTTCTACGCGTTGTTCCAATGTTTCATTAAGACCAAGGATGCCGCCAGAGCAAACGCGAATACCTGCTTTTTGAGCATTATCGATGGTAGACATTTTATCTTCGTAGGAATGGGTTGTACAAATATCTGGGAAGTGACTAGGTGCCGTTTCGATATTGGAGTGGTATCGAGTTACACCCACTTCTTTCAATTTGAGAGCTTGTTCGTAAGTTAACAAACCAAGAGAACAGCAGATTTCGAGGCCAATTTCGTTTTTGATACGGTCTAATACGCGAATGATTTGGTTAAATTCATCTGGGTTATTAGTATTACGACCACTCGTTACGATAGAAAAACGAATAGCGCCGGCTTCTTTAGCTTTGCGCGCCGCATCGAGGATGCTTTCATCATCCATGAACGGATATACTTGAACACCTGTTTCGTGATGGGCAGATTGGGCACAGAATTTACAGTTTTCAGGACATTTGCCAGATCGTGCATTAACAATGGCACATACATCCACGGAGTTGTCATTGAAATGCTGGCGAATTTTATCAGCCATAGCAAGTAAAATCATGGTGTCATCGTCTGACGTATGAATCAGCTCGATTGCTTCTTCCTTAGTGATTTCGCCGCCGTTCATAATGCGGTTTGCAATAGTAAGGATTTTTTCGTATGTACCCACTTGGGATGGTTGTTGGTCTGTAGGCAAAGCCATAATAGCCTCCAAGAATTGTTAACTTAATAAAAACATAAAATATTGACAATCTGATTGTAAACCTTCGTGCATAAATTGTCAACCAAATGTATTTATTGGTTAACATAGTTAAATCTAGGTTGCTATAAATTTAGTTTGCATTCCCTTTTATGAGAAAAATATGTGATTATCCTATAATTTATATTTATTAATAATTTGGAGAAATTTATTTTAACTATATCTTTTTTGGGCTAATTGATAGCTATTTTTAACTTATCTTTAACGTTTTGTAGTATAATAGACTATTGTAATTACTATATATAACTATAATAAAAAGTACTAATACAAGGAGTGGATATAGATGCAGCCGTTTCGATTTATACACTGTGGTGATCTGCATTTAGGGGCACCCTTTCAATATGCTACAGGTATTAGCCGCGCCGTTGATCGCGCCGTGAGCGAAGCTACCTATGTAGCCTTTGATACAATCATTGATACTGCTATCGATGAGCATGTTCATGCCGTTGTCATAGCTGGTGATATTTATAATAGCGAAGACCATAATTTAGAGGCTCAAGTGCGCTTTGTGCGCGGTATGTATCGTTTGGCAGAGCATCGCATTGCAGTCTATATGGTGCAAGGTAATCATGATCCTGCTGAAAGCTGGAAGGCGCAGTTGCAGATGCCAGATAATGTACATGTATTTTCTAGTGAACAAGTACAACGCTTCCCGCTTATCGTTAACAATATTGAAATTGGTGGCGTTTATGGTATCAGTTGTGGTCATGGTAATGAAAGCGAGAATTATGCTCGTCAATATCGTGCTTTTGAACGGGATGAGTTTTCTTTGGCCGTCATGCATGGCACAGTAGGTTCTAGTGTAGGCGCCGAAAATCACAATGTGACTGGTCCGTGTAATTTGACGGATTTAGCTGAGGCCGCAATGGATTATTGGGCTTTAGGACATATTCATAAATCCCAAATTATCAGCGAGGAACCTCTTGTTGCATATGCCGGTAATCCTCAAGGCTTACATCGTAAAGAAATAGGGCCTAAAGGGTGCTATTTAGTTTCTGTATCTCACAATGGTCATTGTGAACCGAGATTTATTGAAACTAGTGCCATTCGTTTTGAGGAAATCAAGATCGATATTGCGGGTATGCAAAATGAATCTGATTTATTGGATATTTTGCGCCATAAAAAAGAAAACTTGCGCAAGCAGCACAAGAAAAATATTTTGCTATCCATTGTTCTCGCTGGTACTGGCCCGTTACATCGCCTATGTACACAAGAAGGCGTGCGCAATTTGTGGCTTCAAGAGTCGCAAAGTGAAGAAAAAAGCAAATCTGTGTTTGTCATGCCTTATCGCATTATCTCCAATACGCGCCCTAGCATTAATTTAGCGGAGCGCCGTTTATTATCCGATGTAGTAGGCGACTATCTGCGTGCTTATGACGATATGGTGGAGGGGAATGCTGTACAGACGGCACGCCAAATTTTGGCTGATCGTCCTGAGTTTAAACGATTAGGCGTATATGCGGATGTATTGAGCGATGAATTATTAATGCGTGCTTTGAAACGTTGTGAAATAGAAGGTGTTACTGTATTGATGGGGGCTAATGATGAACATTAAACGCATACGATTTGATGAATTTGGCCCGTATCGTGATTGGTCTTTCACAACGGGTAACAATGGGGTTCAGCTCATGTATGGCCCTAATGAAAGCGGTAAAACATCGCTGCTCGAAGGGATGCGTACCTTATTATTTGGGGGCATTCATAAGGCCTATGGTCCTATGAGTGGCGCTCTCGAGGTAGAACGCAATGGTGAAAGCTACTATATTGGCCGCAAAGGCAAACAGTTAGACTTTTACAGTCCTGGAAATCCTGCCATCCATGAAGAGCCTGCTCAGTATTGGTGGCATGGAATTGATAAAAAGACATATAACCGCATCTTTGCATTGACCTTAGAAGACTTGCAAGGCCTTGATGTATTGCAAGAGGTAGAGGTTCGGTCTCGTTTCTTTGGCGCTGAAGGGGGCGAGCATTTAGGCTCTGTCGTAAAGGATGTGGAAAAAGGAGCCACCGATTTACTCGTAGCATCCTCAAACGGCAAACGTCGTATTAATGTATTGATGGATGAGCTGAAGGAAAATCGCCAAAAGCTAAGTCAATTGGCAGAGCACGAAGCACAATACGTGGAATTGCAGAAAGCCTTTCACAGTACGGAACAGACGGAAGGTGAGTTACAAGGTCAGTTACAAGAGTGGAAGGAATACCGCGATGGCGTAGATGTAGTATTGCGCGCCTGGGATACGTATCGCCGCAGTGAAGAGGCGCGTATGCATATGCAGCAGTACAACAGTGAGCTCGCCTTGAGCCGTGATGAATTCCTGAATATTGATGAGGAAATTAAACGGGCTCGCGACAATATGCAACTGTGGCAGGAAAAGGAAGCAGCGTTGATGCCAGCTAACTTTAGCCCAGATAGTCCGTTTGGTACCTATGGTCAAGATATTGAGGACCTTATTCAACAAGGTGCTAAGTGGGAGCAATTGCGTCGAGAGTGCGAAGAAGGGGATGCGTACATTCATAAGGTACGAGAGCAACTAGAGTATTCTCGCAAGATGTATTCGGCATGGCGTGATGATGAGCCTATGGCTGAGGATGTTAACTGGTTTGAAGGCGAACGCTTGGCTAGCCGTTTGCGCACTGCTAAAGACCAATTGTTGCATTGGCAAGATCGCAAGCCTGTAGAGGCTTCTGATGAATTGCCAACAGCTAACCTGGAAGGGGCATCGTTGCCAAATTATAGCGAAGAAGACTTGGCTAAAAAAGAGCATCTCGAACGTGAGTTAGAGTTAATCTTAATGGATATAGATCGGGTGACTGCAAAACGCGATAGTTATGGTCCCGATGCACAACCGACGAATTTACCAAAATGGTTACAACGCATTAGCGGTGTAGGTGCCGTTATTGGTGTATTGCTTGTGTTAGCAGGTCTATTAGTTCTAGAATCTGTGCTCTATACTATTGGCGGGTTCATCTTATTGATTCTGTCCATGGCGCTATTCTGGTATGCTACGTGGAGAGCCCATAATCGTAACCCTGATGTGTCTAAATTGAATTATGAGTTACAAATCTTGTCTTCTCGTAGGTCAGATGTAGAGCATCAGCTAGAAGCGTTGATTAAGGCCGCTACACCAGTAATAAGCCCTGTGCCATCTATAGAAGGGGCAGCTCATCTAGACCGCTGGATCCAAGAAGGCCATACATTGCAAGGTATATATGATGAAGCCCTTGCGGCTTGGCAGAATTGGTTGCCTCAAGGAGCGGCGAAGAGCCTTACAGAAGATGATTTCTTCGGCCTCAAGCAAGAATATGATCAATACCATGAACAGTTGCGGACTATTGAAGGGTACGAAAAGCGTTTAGCAGAACATAAAGAGGGGTTACGTGTTATCGAAGACCAAGCGATGACCTTGTGGTATAACCTTGGCGTAGAGGCACCTGTATCTCCGACTGAGCTTAAACGCATTTATAATCAATATAAAAACTTCCAACAAAATAAAATTGTATGGGAACAAAAGGAGGCACAACGTAAAAGCTTCCGCAACGAATACGATAACTGGCATCGCAAGGAAAAAGAATTACTCCTTCGCCAAAAAGAATTACTTCATAAAGCGGGGATGGAAAGCTCTAATGAGTATCGTCAACATCTTATTGATGAGGACCAATACAAACAGTGGCAAACCATTTACAAGCAAAGTCAGGTACAGCTTGATTTATTAGCTCCTGATGCAGAGAATAAAGACTTGTTCTACCGTCGTTTACGAGAAGGTAATAAGGATAATTGGCTCGATGAATTGGCTCACTCCGAACGGGAGATGGCATCTATTGAGGATAAATTAGCTACCTTGTACGAACGCCGTGGCCAAATTGTGGAGGCTATGCGAGCTCTTGGATCTGACCAAGAGCAACAGCAAATGTTGCAAGAGCGCGAAGCTCTTCAAAGCGAATTAGAGACTGCCTTGGAAGACTGGGCTACACAAGTTTTGATGAGCCACTGCATGGATAAAGCACAACAATCTTATGAGCAAGAGAAACAGCCTCATATGCTTGAACTAGCATCCTCTTATATAGAACGTTTGACTGGTGGTATCTATACCTTTGATATCCTCGGCATCAACGAAGGGGTTGCTCTTGTTAATGGCAATGGGGAGCGATTAGAGCTTAAGTTCTGGTCTAGTGGCTTGGCTGACCAAGTATACTTGGCATTGCGCTTAGCATTGGCAAAGGTATTCTCTTACCAAGTCGAGTCCTTGCCGATTATTTTAGACGATATCCTCGTGCGTTTTGACGAAAATCGTCAACGCAGTGCTTTGGAACTATTGGCTGAAATTGGTAAGAACCAACAAATCTGGTTATTTACTTGCCAACGCACTGTATATGATATGGCTCAATCTATTACTGGTATTGATCGGCATAGATTAAGTCGCAGTTAACTTAAAATCCTTGTGGAGGCTTTTCGCTTTCACAAGGACTAGTAAAGAATAAAATCATGTAAGAGGTTGTAACTAAAATAACTGTTTTAGTTATGTAACTGTGTTAGTATACATTTAGAAAGAAAGGGGTTGAACACTTGAATACAGCATATTTGGACATGATCCAAGGGAAGAACCCTGGTGTGACGCCTGTGTGGTATATGCGACAAGCTGGTCGTAGCCAAGCGGAATACCGCAAAATTAAAGAAAAATACACTTTATTTGAAATTACAAAAGAACCTGAATTATGTGCTCGCGTTACGGAATTACCTGTTAAGGAATACGGCGTTGATGCGGCTATCCTTTACAAGGACATCATGAGCCCTATGGTGGCGATGAATGTAAATGTAGAACTGAAAGCTGGCGTAGGGCCTGTATTTAGCACGCCTATTCGCTCCATGGCTGATGTAGATAAATTAGAAGCCTTTGATCCTACAAAGGTCGACTATATTGCAAAGACGATTACGTTATTAACATCTGGCATGCTTGATGTACCGCTCATTGGTTTCTGCGGTGCGCCGTTTACGATTGCGTCCTACCTCATCGAAGGGGGGCCGACGAAGAACTATAATAAAACTCGCGGTATGCTCATCGGTGCACCTGATGTATGGGATGCGTTGATGACAAAATTGGCTGACATGTCTATTGCGTACTTATCCATGCAAGCCGAGGCAGGTGCTAATGCGCTGCAAATCTTCGACTCTTGGGTAGGTGCTGTTAATGCGGATCAATATAAACAAGGGATTTACCCTCATATGGAACGCATTATCAAGACGGTGAAAGCAAAATACCCTCATTTGCCTATGGCTATGAATGGTGTTGGTACAGACCATTTAGTATCTATTTGGTCTCATTTGCCCCTTGATGTTATCGCTCTAGATTGGCGTAGCTCTATCGTTATGGCGAACGAGCGTGGCGTAACACAAACGGTACAAGGTAACCTTGACCCAGCATATCTATTCGGAGATGAAAAAACATTGGCTCGCGAAGTGGACCGTATCTTGCTCGAAGGCATTCGTTATGGTCGCCATATCTTCAACTTAGGTCATGGTGTATTCCCAGAGGCAGATCCTAAAAAACTCCATTGGTTAACGGACTATGTCCATGAACGTAGTCGTGAGCTGTGGGCTCAAGAGGGTTAAGCTGGTGAAAGTAGAGAAAAAAGGATTATTATTCTTATCCTATGGAAGCCCTTCAAGTAAGGAAGATTTAGTGCCATATATGACGAGTATTCGTCATGGCCGCGTGCCCACAGAAGGGGAGATTGCAAATCTTACTCGTCGCTATGACGTGATAGATCAATGGTCTAATGTAGAGTTGCAGAAGATGGCAGAGAATCAATATAAAACGTTGATGACTTTATTGCCAACTATGCCATCAGCTATTGGTTATTTACACATGAGACCATCTATTGCTGAGGCGGTAGACTCTTTAGTCCACCAAGGGGTGGAGCATATTATTGCTATTGTGACGGCTCCGTTTTTTACATCTCTTGGTACTGGTGCCTATGAAAAACAAGTGCAAGCAGCCATTGGTAAGCATGGGGCTGTGACATTCGATTTTATTCGTTCTTGGTGGGACCAACCGGCTTTTACAGAATACTGGAAAAAAGCAGTCGCAGATTGTGTGAGTGCGACTGAAGATATATTCGTTATTTTTAGCGCTCATAGCATACCTCTTATCGATAATCACGGCGGTGATTCTTATGCATTCGCCTTACATGAAAGTGCCAAAGAGATTGCAGAGCATTGTAAGTTATCTAAGTGGACAGTGGCGTGGCAGAGTGCGGCTCCTCACGGTCAATGGTTAGGTCCTACAGTGGAAGAGGCTATCGACCAAGCTTTACAGACTGGTGCAACACATATTGCTTTCGTGCCCTTTGGCTTTGTAAGTAATCATGTTGAGGTCCTATACGATAATGATGTAGAGTGTAAAGAGCTTGTTGAAAATGGGGGCGCAATGTATTTGCGGGCACAGATGCCGAATTGTAATGAAACATTTTTACAAGCCATGGCGAGTGCAATAGTAGAAAGGATTCATTCGTGAACGTAACAATTGTGGGCGGTGGCCTAACAGGGCTAACAGCGGCTTATTATCTAGGCCATGCTAAGCCAGAGTGGAATATCACTCTTTACGAACAAGCACCACGATTTGGTGGGAAAATACAAACACAACGAGTTGATGATTTCGTTGTAGAACTCGGTCCAGATTCTTATTTGGGCCGTAAAACTGAAATGACAGATCTAGTACACGATTTAGGTTTAGGTGATACCCTTGTATCTAATGAGACGGGGCAAGCCTTTGTATATGATGAGGGCTCAATTCATCCAATCCCAGGGGGCTCTATCATGGGCATCCCTACGGAAATGATGCCTTTTGTGAAAGCAACGCTCATTTCTTGGTCTGGCAAATTGCGTGCTGGCTTAGATTATTTCAAAAAGCCTTATGAGCTCGATGAAAATGGTGATGTGTCTATTGGTCATTTCTTTCAATACCATTTAGGTCAAGAAATGATGGATAAGCTCATTGAACCGTTATTAGCTGGTATCTATGGTGGTGATATCTATAAAATTAGCCTATTGTCTACATTCCCTCATTTTATTCAAGTAGAACAAAAATATGGGAACATGGTAAAAGGGATGATGGCGGCTAAGATGGGACACTCAAAGGCGGGCGTCTCTAAGGCTGCCAAAGGTGCCGTAGCAGAAGGCGATGTGCCACGTGCTGGTAAAGGTATCATGACAGACCGTCAATTTGAAAGCCATGAAGCAAAGTCTAATCAAACTGCATCTACGAATACTAGTTCAAACAGTTCTGGCCATGCCACAAATACTAGTCCACACCGACAAACTAGTAAGGTTCAAGCGGATATGGCAAGTCGTAAGGGGACTGCTGCTCAATCTGGTATGTTCCGCCAGTTAACAGGTGGTCTTGAAAGCGTGGTTAACGCTATTGTTGAGGCTATGCCTAGCAATGTACAGTTGCATACAGGGGCACTGGTTTCTAATATTCGATATGTTGAAGGTATGTATGCTATCGATGTGGTGAATTCTGTAAACAATGCTTGTGGCTGTCAACCTACTACAGATTCAGCCACAGAGGTTCTTCTCGATAAAGCTCCTGCTATAGCGGATTATGTGATTATCTCTACTCCACCTGCAACGTATTCGCAATGGTTTAAGGATGACGCCGGCTTTGACTTCTTGCGTTCTATGGAGCAATCTAGCTGTGCCATTGCGATTATGGCCTTTGATAAAAGTACCTTTGATGGCGACTTAAAGGGCTCTGGACTCTTGATTACTCGTAAGACAGACACACCGCTTACAGCGTGTACCATTCTAAATCAAAAATGGCCACAAACAACGCCTGATGATAAAGTGGTATTGCGCGTCTTTATCGGTAAGCCAGGCAATGATGTGGTGGAACAATATAGTGATGAAGAACTTTCAGAATTAGCAGTCGAAGAAATTCAACACATTATGCGTTTCTCCGCTAAGCCTGAATGGGTGCGCATCAATCGCCTCATTCACTGCATGCCGCAATATAATGTAGGGCATCGTGCAGGTATCAAGGCTGTACGTGAACATGTAGCTGCAAACTATCCAAATTTACACCTCATCGGCACGCCATTTGATGGCATCGGTATTCCTGACGGCGTAAAACAAGCAAAAGAATTAGTGCAAAAGCTTGTAAATGAGAAGTGAAATCGAAAACTAACTTGAAAAGACTCCATATGCTATAATAGTATATGGAGTCTTTTCGATTCCTATTGTAATAAAACTATATCATTTTAATAGAATCACCATAGATAGGAGTGATCATAATGGGAAAAGCAATCCCTACAGTAGAAGGTTGGCATAGCCAACACATGGTATTTGCCATGGATTTTAGCGCATGGAACTGTTTTACAGCTGATGAAAAAGCAGCAGCGCGCAACGAATTAAAAGCATTCTTAGCAGATCTTGAAGCTACACATCAAGCTAAAGAAGGTAGTTATGCATTCTATGATTGTAATGGTGCAAAAGGGGATTTGATCCTATGGATCCTTGGTCCATCCCTTGAATACTTGGCACAAGTAGAACGCAAGTTCCGTCGCCTTGCAATTGCTAGCGTATTGGTACAAACTTACTCATATACATCTGTAACAGAAGTAAGTGCCTATGTTAAGGCTAAACTTGATACAGAGGAAGTTAATAAAAAACTATATCCTCATGTACCTCGCGACAAATACATCTGCTTCTATAACATGACTAAAAAACGTGATGGTGCAGATAACTGGTTCATGTTACCACAACAAGAACGCGGTGCGTTGATGCGCTCTCACGGTGAACTTGGTAAAACATACCTAGACGTTTTATCCGAATTTACAACAGGTGGCTGTGGCCTAGACGACTGGGAATGGGGCATTACCATCTTCAGTAATGACGACATCCAATTCAAAAAAATCGTATACGATATGCGCTTTGAAGTAGCCAGTGCAAAATACGGCATCTTCAGCGACTTCTACGTTGGTACCATCATCGACGATGCACTACTAGAAGAAATCTTTGGATAATAAAAGGGACTGCATAGCAGTCCCTTTTTCTTCCCTCTAAAATGAAGGCTATAATTGTAAACAGAAACTATAATTCACCTTATGCTAAAATGCTAATTCACATCTATTTTTTAATAAAAGAACTCCCTCATAAGATCCGACTTGCGGGTTCAAGGCCTATGGCCGCAGAACTAATTCGCATGGAGGATTGTTGAGGGAGTCTTTTATTACCTTATATGGTTGTGAATTATAGTTTCTGTTACACCTTATACATTCATGTTTGCGCCTTTACGCACATAGAACCAGTAGCACACTACGACTGTTACAAGGTTGAACACAAGTAATGCAACGAAAGCTGGGTAGATACTACCGAATGTAGTATATGTGAAACCGAAGATTTTAGGTGTAATGAAGGCACCGTATGCAGCTACGGCAGCTACGAAGCCTGTAATCAAAGAGGATAACAACGGATTGCCGAATACGTGCGGAATCATACGGAATGTTGCACCTGTTGCGAAACCACAGCATACGAAGGTCAATACGGACATCGCAAAGAAGAATGGGAAGTTGTGCATGTTGACACCAACTGGAATCAATGTAGTAGTAACACATAAAGTAATAAGGCTGATGAAAGTAACCTTTGTGCCGCTGTTAATTTTATCGGCTAACCAACCGCCTACAGGACGAAGCGCACCTGCTACAAGAGGACCAACAAATGCGATAGAAGCAAATGGAACTTCAGGGAATTCTTTACCTACTAATAGACCGAGTGCTGCAGCATAACCAGAGAAAGCACCGAAGGAACATGTATATAACAATGTAAGTGCCCACGTGTGTTTGTTGCCAAAGATTTGTACAAGGTTTTTAGGATTTGGTTTTTCTAGAGGTAAGTTATCCATGAAACGCGTCATCAATGCAAGGATAACAACAAGTGGTACAATCCACATGAAAGCTGCATTAGCTAGATAAACGGCATTGCCTTTAATAATAGCTGGTGTTACACCAAATACGCTACCTAAAGCAGCAGAGCCCATAGCGAATGGAGCTAAGAAGTAGATTACGGAGATACCAAGGTTACCAACACCACCGTTGATACCAAGGGCTGTACCTTTTTCGGATTTAGGGAAGAAGTTGCCAATGTACGCCATGGAGGACGAGAAGTTAGCACCCGCTAAACCGATAAGGGCCGTTAAGATCATGAATGTCGTATAAGAAGTCGTTGTATCTTGTACAGCAAAGCCGAGCCATACAACAGGAACTAATAAGATAATTGTGGAAATAAATGTCCAGTTTTTACCACCGATTAATGCTGGCATGTAGGTATATACAAAACGTAATGTAGCACCAACAAGACCTGGCAAGGCGGCCAATGTAAATAATTGATCTGTAGTGAAATTAAAGCCTGCGCCGTTGAGTTGCGCTGCAATGGTAGCCCACAAGTACCATACGCAGAATGAAAGTGTTAATGCAATCGTGGATATAACCAAATTTTGTTTTGCAATTTTTTTGCCAAACTTTTCCCAAAATTCTGGATTTTCCGGTTGCCAATTAGCCACGATTTCGCTACGGCTTGCCCCTACTTGAGGCATTTTTAGTTCGCTCATATGAACATCTCCTTACTGAAAAACTATACATGCAATGAAGACATAATAGATACAATATAGGCCCCATATATATATAAATTAAATTCATTATATGGAGTTTATAAAAAATACTCAATTTATTTATGGAACTGCGTTATAATTATTGTATCGTGTAAATTTTCAATGTCTTATATCACAATCATATTATATAGTGTAAAAATTTTTGTGAATGTGACATAAAACACACATATTTTGAAATTAATAAGTTATAATAATCTTACGTATACGATAAAGTATATAAACCATGTACTTTTACTATAAATAGATTAGTATAACTAATGGATTTTGTGTTAAAAGTAGCATGGAGCGGTGATTGTATGGATCAGAATTTAATTAATCAATTGCTTGCTTTGCCGGGTGAGGATCTACATCTTAAAAAAGGTGATTTTCTCTTCCATGAGGGGGACAAGGCAGAATACTTTTACGTAGTAGTAAAAGGTAGAATGAGCATTAAGAAGTTTGAAGCTAGCGGACACATTTTTGCGTTGCGTCTAGTGGGACCGAATAATGTTATAGGTGAAGTTCCGTTATATGAAGAGGGCACAAAAACATATGTGTTCAACGCTATTGCTCGGGAGGACTGCTCTGTTTATTGCATTCGCTATGATTTGTTAGAAGCGGCCATTGCAAAAGACCATTCGTTGTCTATTGCGATGATGAAAATCTATACTCTGCATATGCGACGACAACAGGCAAAATACCGAGACTTGCTGTTATACGGCAAGAAGGGAGCATTTTACTCTACCTTGTTGCGCTTGGCCAATAGTTATGGTGTAAAGCGCGAAGATGGTATCTTTATTGATATCGCTCTAACAAATCAAGAGCTAGCTGAATTTGCTGCCACATCAAGAGAAAGTTTGAATCGCATGCTAAGTGAGTTGCGTAAGTTGGGCTATGTAGCCTATGATAAACACCATCTAGTAATCTGTGATTTTGATGCCTTAATCGGGTTGCTTGATTTAGAGGTTGATATGATTGACCCTAATATTAGTAATATCGAATAAAAGGATTATCTCCCTTGTGTTAGTTCAGCTAGCACAAGGGATTTTTTGTAGTTTTGAAGGAGGACATGAGATGAGCTTGTTGTCTCAAAAGTTTAAGTTTCTTCGCAAGAAGAACGTATCTCCAAGCGGCCATCAAATAACTGAAGATGGCGGTCGCGAGTGGGAAAATTTTTATCGTGACCGTTGGTCTTACGATAAAGTTGTCCGCACAACGCATGGCGTAAACTGTACAGGTTCTTGTAGCTGGAATATTTACGTTAAAAATGGTGTTGTTGCATGGGAAAACCAAGCGATTGATTACCCTGAAACACCTGATGATATGCCGGATTACGAACCGCGTGGGTGCCCTCGTGGTGCGACTTTCTCTTGGTATCTCTATAGCCCATTGCGCGTAAAATATCCATATGTACGCGGTGAATTGGCTGAGCTTTGGAGAGAAGCGAAAAAGAATGCTAAGAACCCAATCGAAGCTTGGAAATCTATCGTAGAAGATCCTGAAAAAGCGAAGAAATACAAATCTGCCCGTGGTATGGGTGGCTTTGTGCGCTCCACATGGGATGAAG
>OGKA01002046.1_pt1 | contig 13706 bp, 10 predicted proteins | sample 1572211 | NCBI WGS metagenome assembly OGKA01 (sample SAMEA2582125, study PRJEB24529) | metagenome | biome: Human gut stool | place: China | collected 2011
GTGCTAAGGTTATATTTAGCATTACACTTATACTCATTAAAGTAATAACTTTTTTATCTATATGTAACTTGTCCACTTCTACATTTGAAAATACTATTCCTAATGTCACCAACAAAAAAGCTGTAATAGCATTATTTCCATTACCTATCCCAAAAATATCTTTATTAAATATACTTGGTAATGCAAAAACTATAGCATATCCACTTAAAATTACTGGAAACCTATACTTCTTAAACCAATTCTTTAACTTATCTTTTATCAATAGTGCAGATATAGCACCAAGTACAATTGGATAAGTATTTCTAGTAATTGGAAGAACTGCATCGTACAAATTTTGGATAGTGAAACTTCTAGTCCACAAAAACAACCCTATAAATATCAATAAGTTTACTACATAAATATATACATATTTCTTTATGAGTTTTATATTTCCTTTTATTTGATAACCAATTAAAATTAGTAATACACCGATAATTACATTAGAAAAATTATTTAATAAACTGTATGCAAATAGTCTTTTCGATAGTAAATTGCTTTGCAAAAAAGTTGGATTTGCTTGTGCTATTAATAAAGAAAATGTAACTATTACCATAGCTACACATGCCATTAATGCATTACATAATTTTTTTATCAAATTTTTCACCTCTTGATATATATAACATAGTATTATTCTTTTTTATTTAACTATTTCTCTTTAGTACCCAACATAGACATAATAATATTACAGATATAGTAGATATTATTATGCTCACCCTCAATCCTGGAACATTATACTTCAGATTTACTTTTCCTTTTTCAATTACTCTAATTCCCAGTAAACCACCTAAAGTTTTATAAGTTTGTACTGGTTTTCCATTTATTTCAGCCGTCCAAGCAGAATCATATGGTACAGATATTGCTAAATTAGTATCTTCTGTTTTTTTATCAAAGCTAATCAAATCACCATTAACTTTAATGTCAGCAATTCCTTTTCTAAATTTATTCAGCTCTAATAAGCTTCCTTCATGTTCAACTGCAAATACTGGATTAATACTTTGAGTATCCTTACTTTCATAATTAACATGAATCTTTGTACCTTTTTTATAGGATCCTAAATATACAATTCCGTTTTCTCCCCAAACATTTTCTCCAAACATTGTTGTTATATGTTTACCATTTACTGATACTTTTATACTACTCTCAGTAACTACATTTTGATCTATTGGTAAGTAGCAGTATACATTTCCATCACTTACTACATCAATTGCATATTCTTTGGAAACTTCATTTTGTTTAATTAAATCACTTTTTATTTCTCGATACATATTTGATATTCCAAAACCTTGTGAAAAAAGCGAGTTCAGCCTAAGAAATGGATTATCTACTGGATTATAGTTAATTACTACATCTTTAGCGGTATTCTCGGTTTTAAATACTATTGGTAGTGCTCCCTTATCCTTATAAATATTGAAATCATCACTATTTTCTTTAATTCCTTCTGGAAAATTTGGTGCACTGTCACTAGTCGACATTGATTTTCCAGATATAGTTGCATCTAAAAGATTTTTATTTTTTGGAGCAATTACATACTTTAATCCCAACATTCTATTTACTGCTGCTGTCGATCCATTATTAAATGAGCTCCATCTAATCCATGAATGTTTTTGATAGTAACCAAGTGCAGATAAATAATCTGTAGATTCTTTAGATTGCTGTGACACATACGTTGATAAACCATTGTAACCATACATCAAAGGATCATTTTCATTTAATTGAATTGTAGATCCAATCCTATAAAAGCTATGATCGTTCTTATTTAATTTAGTTAATACATTTTGGTTAACTTCAGTTAATTTTACATAACTATCCATTGGAATAGACGTTTGAGCTATTGCATTCTCCCTTGGATAATATGAAAATCCTATTTCACCCAAAATAATAAATAACAACAACCAAATATATTTTTTACCCTTTTTATACATTAGAGTAATTACTAAAATTTCAATTATTATTAATAATATATCAACTAATAGTTGCTGATTTGAAAGAAAATCCCATTTATATGTTATAAATACACCTATCAAACTCCATATTATACCAGCTATAATAAAACTTATATAACCACTGCTTATATAAGTACTACCTATATAACCTATTGTTATTAATACTAGTAATATTATGTATGCTTCTCTTTGCGAGTATCCATTTGGCATTGAAAAAGCATGCCAAATCATATACAAGCCTTTTATCCAGGTTGATATAAATAATAATATAATTGCTACAAATGATGTTACCTTTAATTTCAAATCTATTTTATCAGATATAAAAAATACTGTTACTGCAATTAAAGTAAAAATGCTTGTATATAGCATTGGTATATCTGCATTATTCATATTGCCATTTAACAATGATCCTAAGCTATCTCTAAGCGGATAGATTTTATCTAGAGAAAATCGATATTTTTCCTGATATACAGCTTGTTGTCCTAAAAAGCTAGGTAACAATACTATTGTACCTACCCCTATTGGTAAGATAGTATACAACAACAAGTATATACTTTTTTTCATTATTAACAGATATTCTTTCTTGCAGACTAATGATAAAACAATCCAAAATAACGTCAACACTAGTAAAAATACTAGAACCATTACACCAATATAATAGTTAGATAAAATTAGTAATATTAATGAAATACAATATAAAATTGCTTTATTACTATTAATTAACTGCTCATACCCTAATAACACTAATGGAAAAAATATTATTGCATCGAACCACATTATAGTATGAGAATATTGAACATAAAATGTACTTAATGTATAGATTGCACTAAAAATCACTCTTAACATATTCACTGTTTTTACACTAATAGTTTTATCCACATAACTATTAACAAACCTTGATTTCAGTAAAAATATATATGTCGTTAATCCTATACATCCTGCATTCAAACAAATATTAATGAAATAAAATAACGGTATATACTTATCTGAAAAAAATAATGCAATCAAATTGATAGGCGAAAATAAATAATATGTTAATACAGCGTAAAAATTTCCACCTAAAGCCAAACTATTAGAATACAACAGCTTATGTATATTAAAAAAATTTTCTTTTCCATAGGTTAATATTGCTGCATATTGATTTTTCATATCACCAACTACAGCAGTATTATTTCCAAATGGATACACCTTAGCCAATGCAAAAGTTACCGCCAGCATTAACACAGGAATTAAAAATGATAATGTATAATACGCTACATTCTTCTTTTTCACTCTTATTATCTCCCTTTAAATAATTGATCTCATATTTTTTATACGTAAAGTTAATAGACTAACACATTCTTTTACTAAAAATTAGTCCTATTAATAAGCCTATCCACGTCATAAAAGAAACTATTATCCCCATATATAGTAGTTTGCTTGGTTGATATGTTACAGAAATCTTATTATTTCCTTTTTTTCCATCAACCATAACAGTTCCACGCGAACTAGCCGTATATCCAACATTCTTTCCATTCAACATGACTTTAGTCCTTTTGTATGCGAGAACTGGTATATCTATCTTTTCTCTTTTATCTGCCTTGACATTATATTCTATATAATTTGATGCTACTTTAGGAATTTTTACTTTTTCCTTACCACCTATAATTACTATATGCGATAAAATACTATTAATCTTTGGATTTACTTCTGCTGTTATATCATTACCTTCTTGCAGATTATTAAACGATACTGACGGATAATAATCTATCTCTCCATATAAAATTGAATAATCAAATATATTATGATAATTTGAATTTCTTATTATTGCCTCATTTGGAATTGTTTTTGCCAATTTTGTATTCTTTCCTAGTAGATTTTCTTGGGACTCATGTATTTTCACAAATAGATCTGTCAACGACCCATAATAACTTGCCATTAAAAACATCATTGCTCCTGAAATTAACAAAACTTTAGCATTTCTATTACTAATACTATGTATAGATTTAGATAAGATTAAAGAAAATGTCACCATCAAGAAAAATCCGACATATGTATTTAGTCTATATGGAAATTGAATGACGCCTAGTACTCTACCAATTATAGTATTATTAAATAATCGCCATGGAAAAATTGTTGATGTACATAATAAAATAAAAACTCCCAATCCATACGCAATTTTCTCTTCTACTCTACTCTTTCTAACGAAATAACAACCCACTATAGTCGTAAATATCGCAAAAATACCCACAGATCTATTTGTATCAGTTGCATTCTTCACAGATTCTAGAAAAATTTCTTGAAATGAGCCTAAGTACCCAAATATGGCTCCATTAGGTGCTTTAATACCTGCACCTATAAAATCTGTAACAAATGGTATCAATACAAAAGAAGATAGTAATGTAACTAAAATAATATTTTTGCTTAAATTAATCATTACTCTTTTTATAGATTTTGCATCAATAATCATATATATAATACTTATTGCTACTGCACTCAATAATGTTATATACGCACTAACAATGTGACTATATAAAATTAGAGTCCAACCTATACCTAATAAATACCATTTTCACATTACATTATTTCAGGCACACAAACATATAAAGAATAAAGGTATAAATGTGTATGCTAAGAATTCTCCCACTACTAAATGGGCTATTCCAAGATGTATATGGTATGGAAAAATTGTATATAATATTCCAAATATAATAGCTCTAACCCTATCTTTTTCAAACAACCACATAGAGTAATAAGCTATATACATCGTTATAAATAGCATTAATCCGTACCATACATAAAAAGATGTTACTGGAGAAAGTATTAATCTTAAAATAATCCAAGGGTATAATAAAACACTTGGATAAAACAAAAATGTACCTACTCCAGTACTACTAAATGTATGGCTAGCTATAAAAGTCAGTTTTCCATTACGAAAATTATCATATAATTCTTCTATTCTAGAGAAATGGAAACTTCCATCAGCACTTAAGACTATAGTGCCTAATTTTATAAAAACAAGAGTTAGTAAAAACGAAAATATTCCGAAAAATAACATTATCAATATGTTTATTCTTACATTTTTCCATTTACTGTCTGACATATAAAATCCCCCTATTCTTATATCTTATGTAGAGTAGTAACAATATACATATTCCAACTACTACTAAAGACACAGTACTTGCTATTTTATATTTCATAGGAACAATATATTTAACTTTTACATCTATATTTTGTAGATTCTTATCTTTATATATTTGTAATTGTGAGTATTTATTCTCATAAAGCTCAACTTTTCTACTATTTAGATAGACATTATAATTATTTTTATCATAAATAACAAATGGCAAAGTTAGTCTCCCGCTATCAGATGGAAGTTCTCGAAGTTTATAGGTTACTTCTTGATATCCTGATTCTATATCTTTATTACTTATACTCTTTCTATAACTTCCAATAGATACTTCATGATTAAATATACTTTCTAAATTTTCTTTTGCATTTTTCTTTGAATAATCATAATAAGTAAAATATGTGTTCTTATCAGTTTTCTGGTTCATTGATAACATTTCGTCATAGTTATTAAAATCAATTAATTTATCCCATGGACTTGCTATATCTTCATCACTTCTTGCTACATGATACATACTTTTTTCACTAGTTATAAAGTTTTGTTCCGAGCCAATCATTACGATTAAGGAAGGGATTATTATTAATACTATGCTCCCTATCTTTAAAAAATGCATATTGTTTAAAGTAACTACTGCGCATACAGATAAAAGTACTATTCCTATTGACAAGAATCGCCAAGGGAATTGTATCACTTTCAATGGGGTATGTTGTAATAACATCCATGGGAAAATATTCGTAACAAATAATAGTAGTAATACTGATGTTACATATATCTTTTTCATATTAATAGACATTTTTCTTCCAAAACATACACTCATAAATGTCAATAATAGCAATACAATTCCTATATTTTCAGAATCCATTCCAATAGCATTGGTTAAAGAAAGCTGTATTAATTTTAATGGTGAATAATCGTAATTATCCCACAATAATGAGCCTGGAGTAGCCCCATATGCTCTCTTAATAAATCAATAAGTGGAATTAAAATTATTAGACTTTCTAATATAAATAGAATTGCACTCATTATTAATGCTTTTATCTCAACAATTATATTTTTTCTATCACTCAATAAATGGAGAATATATACAATGAATAAGAACAAAATAGTTATTACTACTGTCAATATGTGCGAATATATTTCTAATGAAAGCCCTAACGACAAAATTAAAGTGCCTTTTATATATTCTTTTCTAGCGACTATCAAATAATACCCAATTAATGCTAATGGCACAAAAATTAGTGCCCAAGCCTCACCAATATCAGCTCTACCAAAATCATTATACATAACGTATGTACTAGTTCTTAAAATTACTGCAAATATTAATGCACTTTTTTTGCTACCCTTAAAAAATACCCATCCTGCATAAAAAGCAACTATTAAACCGAGAAATTGTTCAACCATAATATAACTATAATATGAAACAACTGGCTTTACTAAAATCAACCTAATTAATCCATATATTATTAAATTGATCGATGGATATCCTTGACCTGTAGCAATTCCAATTCTAGCAGCACTATATGTAGACATATAGCTCCACAAGTGCCCACTTTTTAATGTTCTGTATGCTTCTTCTAAACGTTCAAGATGGAATATTCTATCACTGCTTACATAGATAATCCCAGTTCTTACAAAACTCCAAACGTATAAATAGGAAATAATAGCAAATAGTCCTACAATTCCTATATTTTGTATATGTTTTTTCATAAAATTTCTCCTATATATTATTACCTACAAAAAAATCCACATGTTTTCCTTGGAAGATCAACATGTGGAGGATATCATTATTTAGTTATCTGATAATCAATATCAAAATCCAAGGAAAAATTAACTACTTACTTTCCTTGTCTGCTTCGTCGCGTTCCTTTAAGAAATTAAGTACAGCTTGGTGTTGTGCACGACGCTTCTTAATGTTCTTAGAGTTTACAGGACGACGATCATTTGCTACGCCAACGTGTGTATTTTGTGACATTTTTAGTTCCTCCTTTTCAACTCATATACTTGCTTATTTTATCTTAAATTACAAATTATTTCAAGGACTTATTGAAAATTTAGCACTCTGTACTTTCTAAAATAGTTAATAATAAAAAACTTTACTATTAGCAATATTAGAACCAATAATAATTATTAAAGGAATTATAATACTTTTGCTAATTTTCTGTATGTTATATTTTTATAAATTAATATCAATATCAAAAATAATAACGTACCTAGTGATATATATTGTGATAATTTTGCCAATTTTGTATATCTACTACTTATCACTACGTTATTTCTCCTATTACTTAAATTTAATTTTACAGTACCTCTTGAAGAAATATTCGGAGAAATTACTTCACCATTATTTTTAACCTCAATTCCTAAATAATACAAAATCGGCACATCAACTTCTATTCTTTTTTTAGAATTATTAATTAAAGTAAATTTAAACTCTGTATCAGTATTACTATAACCTATCACCTTAGCATTTTTATCATTAATATCAAACTTCTTATCACCTATGCTTTGTGTATGTTTTACTGAAGCTTTAGGATAGTAATCATTATTAAAATGTTTGCTTGATATTTTCTCTAACTTTTCGTTGTTATTTAACAATGTTACATTATTTTTAGGCAAACTTAAAACAAAAGAGTAATGAGAAACTAATACAAATACGATCAGCATCACTATATATTTAATATCAATTTTTTCTATTAGTTCTGTACTTAATAAATATGCAAAGAAACTTGCAACTAACATTAACCTCCACGGAAATTGTATGTAGTTAATAACAGTATTTTGGAAAATCATCCATGGAAAAGTCTTTGTACATAACCATATTAGTCCAGAAGATATTACTAGCAATTTTTTGTTTCTATTAGACATCCCTTTAAAATTTATGATTCCAGTAAGAATAGTAAAAATAATTACTATTCCCACATTTGGTTGTAAATAATTACTATTCAAGGAATTAGCTATTAAATCATTGTTACTGATAGCCCAATCTTCTAAAATTGCAATAAATGGCCTTGAAATTGGAATATATCTCATTTGTTGTAACATAGGTAACCAATACAACATTGTCAATAAACATGTAATAACCACTGACTTTATCAGACTAACCCATAATCTAATGTCTTTTACATTATGTATATTAATTATTAATAGTCCTGTTAAAATAGCCACCATTATTAATGCTGATAAAACATGACTCAAAATTATCCAAGACATGCTAAGTGCCAATACTATCCAATTGCTATAATTTTTTCTTTTTATTAAATCAATAAAACTCATAACTAAAGGTGGTATACATATTAATGCTAATAATTCTCCTATATCTGTCCTATTAAAAAAATCTACTCCCCTATAAGTACCAAATGTCCATAAAAAAGAAAATATTATACTTTTTTTAGTCCTCCATCTTAAATATCTCCTACATGAATAATATGACAATACAAACGTTAAATACGTTGTAAGTAATAAGAATGCCATCATTCCTTTAAATTCACTATTCAATAAGTTACTCAATATTCTAGCAGGATAAAATGTAACCCATGGATAAAAAAAATTCACCCCATTTCCTTCCCCATAATATGTATTAAAAGCTACAGGATTAGTTAAAATGTGTTTCAAACCATATAATCTAGTAATGTGAAATAATTGATCTCCTCTAAGATCTGCATAAAAAGCCCATGGTTTATTCCCTAAAATAAATGTAAGTTCATAATATACACTTAATACTAAAAAAAATATATTAATCCCTATATTTTGAATATATTTTTTTATCATTTTTTATTACTCCTTAAAATTATTTTTTCACCAACACGATTATACTATAGCTAATTTTGAATCTCTATAATATCATTCATTATATCTAACTTGATAATTATTATAGTAGTTTTATCACTTGAAATTCATTTATATCGTTTTTTATTTATTTCTTCCAATTTCTCACAAGCAGCCTTATACTAATTAGGTACATTCATTAAATTCAAGTTTGACTTGGACTGGTTCGTAAACTTCCCAGTATAAAAAACCAAGAATCTCAAAGGAGGTAGGAGAAATGAATGACAGACAAAAAGTTATCATTGACTGTGATCCAGGAATTGACGATAGTTTGGCCTTGATGCTTGCTTTAACATCGCCCGAACTAGAAGTTGTCGGAATCACAACCGTTTCTGGTAACGTTCCTTCCGATATGGGTGCTAAGAATGCCCTCAAAACCTTAAATCACTTAGACCGTCTCGATATTCCAGTATATCAAGGCGCAGCAACGCCACTTAAACGTGATTATGTTGATGCTATGGATACGCATGGAGAAGATGGTTTAGGTGAATCTTATCTGCCTGAAGTCTCAGGTGTTCCTATTCACGATAACGCTATTGAGTTTATTAATCAGACTCTAGCCGATAATCCTAACCTAACAATTATTGCGTTAGGACCACTAACCAATATTGCATTAGCTTATCAAACACAGCCAGATGTTTGGAATAACTGTACTCGTTTTGTTTCAATGGGTGGAAATTTCAAGAGTTTTGGTAATTGTTCCCCTGTTGCTGAATACAATTATTGGTGTGATCCTGATGCTGCTAATTATGTTTATCAACATCTTCCCGTAAAAATTGAAATGATAGGACTTGATGTCACGCGAAAAATTGTACTTACACCAAATATTTTAGAACTAATTCATCAAGTCAATCCAGAACAAGCTAATTTTATTCAAAAAATTACAAGATTCTATTTTGATTTTCATTGGAAATATGAAAAAGTTATCGGCTGTGTCATTAATGATCCCTTAGCAGTTGCTTATACTATTTTTCCAGAATTATGTACTGGTTTTGATTCTCATACTGAGATTGAAACTAAAGGTATCAGTATTGGTCAAAGTGTCGTTGATGAAATGAATTTTTGGCATAAACCTGTCAACAGTCATATTTTGACAGGGGTAGATAATCTACGTTTTATGCAAATCTTCTTACAACGTACCTGTTCAATTGATTCAGAACTTCTAGAAAAAATTTTGCCACAATTAATATCGGAGGAATAATTCATGAAAAAATTATCAACTAAAATCATAACAATCTTAGCTTTATGCATCGCTTTAAATATTGTTGGAAGTAACATTGCTTTACTTTTGAAACTTCCAATTTACCTAGATACTATCGGTACTATTTTAGCTGCTTCTTTGGCCGGCCCAGTTGGTGGTGTTACTGTAGGTGCTCTAACTTCAATTATCGTTGGTTTAACAACCGACTTATTTTCACTATATTATTTGCCAGTTCAACTTATAGTTGGTCTCATCGCAGGTATAGTTTACTCACACTATGCCGCAGATACTTTTAAAAAGCTATGGTGGTTAGCTATCATCATTTCTTTACCAGCTACTTTAGTAAGTTCTGCCATTACTTTATTTTTATTCCACGGCATTACTAGTTCTGGATCTGCCATTATTGTACAAATATTGGCTAAATTAGGTTTAGGTAAAGGCTTAGCTGTATTCCTTGTTCAAGTTGGAACTGATTATCTGGATCGTTTAGTCGCTATTTATGTTGTTTCACTTGTTTACAAAGCCCTAAAAAGTCGTATATCTTTAGGAGTAACTAAATATTAATTTTTCAACAAGATTGGCATGAGCTAATCTTGTTTTTTATCAAAAAAAGCCGAGTATCAAAACTCGACTTTCATATCTATTAAGATTCAGAAGCACCTGATGTTGCATCTACTTCTGGTTCAGCAACTTTTACTTCTTCTACCTTTGTTTCTGATTCAGAGGCACCTGATGTTGCGTCTGTTTCAGGTGTAGCTACTGGTTCTTCTTTTTTCTCAGAAGCTCCGGATGTTGCATCTACTTTTGCATTTTCATCAGCTACTAATTTTTGACCTGTCATCTTCAAATAAGATTCAACTACTGGCCAAATATCAACTACCCATTCATTAATTCCACGGTAACGACCATCTTCATCATGCATTGCCTTGTAATAGTGCATTACATGCTTTTCATTAACCTTATTGATAAATGGTACTGGCATGCTTACAAGATCTGTTTCACCTGTACGCAGTGTATGAACCACATGTTTTACACCCTTCAAAGCACGTTCTGGGTGAACTGATTCTAACGGATCCCCAACTTGCTTAGGTTGACGAGGTGCCAACATATCTTTAGGATTTTCATCCATACGATTATAGTAAATAAATTGGTTATTATCATCAGCAAATGTCAATTCAACTGGCATTGTATTCAAGAACCAGTTAAGTTGGTTAACTGTCAAAAGACCTCTGTCTAACTTGACATAAGTATCACCTTCAACTGCATTAGTCTTAGCTGCAGCTTGTTCTACCCAGTCTTCAGCCTTCATATCTACACCTTTAACGGTTGTATCAATTTCTTGAGATGCAGTTAAGTCTTCTGATTCCCAGTCACCTTTTACATCGTTATTTTTCTTCATAGCTTTCAAAACTTTGATCCACTTCAAGAAATTGCCCATAACACTTTCTAAGAAGCTAACAGTTCTTGCTTCTTTTAAGTTACCATTTTCATCAAAAGCTGATTTAACGTTTCCTAATAAGAATTCATCCTTTGGCATTACCAAAGCATTTACCCCTGGAGATTCTAGGATTTGACGTAGATCTAATTGTGCTCTACCAGAACCTTGTTCGAAGTAAGAAGCACCTACCAACAATACTGGCTTGTCTGCAAATGGATGGACACTTGAAGATAACCATTCAATCACACTCTTTAAAGCAGCTGTAGTTGTATGATTATGTTCAGGAGTTGCAATAATTACACCATCTGCTGCAGAAATCTTCTTATCTAAATATTCTACAGCTGGCCCCATTTCCATCCCTGCTCTAAACATTGGAACATCTCTAATATCAAGGATTTCAATATCAATTGTTTCTTTAAAATGGCTTGCTATGTATAGCATTAATTTACGATTATATGATTCATCGGCAATTGAACCGATAATTCCTACTAATTTCATTTATGACACTCCTTTGATTAATCTTTCCATGAATAGTTTTCTACTTCTTTTCTTTGTTCATCATTAGCATTAGTTAGGTGCTTTGAAATATTTGAAAATACTTCAAAGTCTTCAAATAAGCCCTCTAATAATGTAACTTTTTCTTCGTTATTTAAATTTCCATCTTCATCAAATGCTTGCAATGAATGACCTAATAAGAATTCTGAACTTGGCATAATTCTAGCACTCAATTCTGGTGAATCTAAAATTCTGCGTAAATGTGCTTGAGCTCTCGAAGTACCTAAAGTACCGTAAGAAGCTCCAACGATCATAACTGGTTTACCTACAAAGGGATGTCTTGCATAGGATAGCCATTCTAATGCATTCATTAAAACAGCAGGTACGGAGTGATCATATTCAGGTGTCGCAATGATCACACCATCTGCTGCTTCAATCTTCATAGAAATTTCTGCTGCTTTTTCTGGGATAACTCTATCTTTGTTCTTAAAAAATACTGGTAGGTCACTAATATCAACTAGTTCGATTTCTGCTTTTTCGCTGAAATGATTCTTAATATATTGCATTAATTTAAGATTAGTAGACTTCAAATCATTAGTGCCGGCAATTCCAACATAGTGGTTCATAAGCTTCAACTTCCTTTAACTAATTAATTATCTTTATAAGTTTATTTTTACACAAAGTCTTCTTTGTTGCAAGCACTTTCAGTTTTATTAAAATATTTTTTAAAACCATAAAATATTTTTATATCTGACAAAATAAAAAAGTGTAAAACCAGTATTTATCTACTTATTTTACACTTTTATAATTAATTTATTTAGCATCTAAATTGACGTTCAATTCTACTGGAGATACCCCAGGAGAACTGATTTTAATTGTGCCAACTTTCTCATTCTTAGTATTTTTTTCTTTTATTTTTTCATTAGATAGAGTTAATTTCGCTTTTATTTGCTTAGGATCGGTGTTCTTTGTTACCCAAATATTAGTATCATTTACTTTCAAATTTTCTTTTTTCAAAGCTTGCTTAACACTCTTTATATCCTTAGTATTTACTACTTTATCATTATTCATAACTGATTCAATTATCTTATTTGTTTCAGCAAATTGTTTATTATAGTCTGAGGCATTTAAAATAACCGTTATCACACGTTGTCCATTAAATGTACCTGTTCCTACAAAACAATATCCAGCCTCATCTGTAAATCCTGTCTTAAGACCATCTATTGTCCCATTTTTAGGTGCTGCATAACTTCCTTCCAACATATAATTAATATTCTCCATATTGTATGTCTGATCGGCACTTATTTTAAAATCAACATTCTTTTGTTTAGTAATATCTATTACTTCTGGATAATTATTTACTAAGTACTTCGAAATCAAAGCTATATCTTTAGCTGAAAATTTATTTTCTTGATCATTGCCTACATTTTTCAACTTTAAATTACCCAAATCTGAATTTGGCAAACCAATCATATTGTAAATCTCAGCATCAGTAACTCCTGCTTCATGTGCTACTTCCTTCATCTTTTCATTAAAGGCTTTCACACTTCCAGCATCAGCCAAGGCTAAAGCTTCTGTACTACCATCTGCCGATACAATCATCATTGATTCTACTAGTGACTTAACTGTATAGCTTTCGCCTTCGTTTAACTGAAC
>OGKA01002054.1_pt1 | contig 13643 bp, 10 predicted proteins | sample 1572211 | NCBI WGS metagenome assembly OGKA01 (sample SAMEA2582125, study PRJEB24529) | metagenome | biome: Human gut stool | place: China | collected 2011
CGGCTATGCGCATTTTGGCGCCCTTCACTTGGTTTCCTCTAAGAATGGCATTTGCTTCTTCGGCGATACTTTGATCAATCGCGACCCCGATGAGCACGCTCTTTAGGATCTTGCGCGTTTGGCAGCTTCCGGCGTGCGTTTCTTCAATCGGACGCCGGCTATGGCGATGATATCCTATTCAAATTTTGGCAGCGATGAGGATGGAAAACCGGCAGTTGTCCATCGCGTCGTAGAACGTATGCAAAAGGAATATCCCGAATTGGCTATCGACGGCGAAATGCAAGTAAACTTCGCGCTCGATCGCGAATTGCGCGATGAAAAGTATCCGTTTACGCGTCTCAAGGGTCAAGATGTCAATACGCTCATCTTCCAATCATTGAGCGCAGCTAACGCGGCTTACAAAATAGCTAAGAGTATGGCCGACGAAGGTGAAGTAATCGGGCCGATTCAGATTGGTTTGAACAAGGCGATCCATTTTACCGACTTTGAGGCCGACGTGCGCGACATCGTCAACGTCACGGCCATCGCCGTGCTCGACGCTACTGTGCAAGCGCACTACAATACAAGTGAAGGTTAAGCTTGCAGGAAGCACCTGCCTCACATCTGCCGATCGTTTGCCTCATCGCAAGCACGTTGTCGAAGATGAGGCACTGCGATGCGCCTGACCACGCTTTTTGAACTGACTCTCCGAGTAGGCTTTGCAGAAAGCTTACTTGGGGAGTCTTCGTTTATGATGGCCTCTCCTTTTGTCCCTAAAAAAACACCTTTGGCACCTATTCCCTGCTTTGACCGAACTGAAATTTTTCTTTTAAGTTTCAAATGACAGTCAGTCGGTAAGGCCCGTTTTCTTTTCCCTCTCCTTTTTGCCAAATGCCGACCGACGAAGGTGAACGGACGTCTGTGCAGCCAATCATCTTCGTCGCATTCCGTTCCTTTCAGTACTTGTCATGCTATGCCTTTTATTCGACCTGCTTATTGTTTGCTGGTAGCAAACAATGGTTTGCCAAGGCCAAACTATCGTTTGCCGGCACCAAACTATCGTTTGCCGGCGCCAAACGAAACGAATCTCAGTCGATGTATATTCAGAAGAGAGACATAACGATCAGAAAATGAGTGTATAATGATCGTAAAATAAGACTCGCGGCATAGATCGACAGGTTCGTTTGACCGGCGATAAGAAAAAATCCTTTCGTAAAAGCAGCGTCGATTTGTTTTTTTTAATTTCTTCCTTCGTTTTCCTTGTCGTTTTTCTCGTCAAGGCCTAACTTTGCATGAGTATAGCACGTGCAAGGCTGTAGACGGTGCGCTTTCGACGAGCAAAACGATGCTTGAAGACAGACCGATACCGACTTGTCGGCATCCAAAGATTTTAATTGAAAAATGAAAGACAAGTCGCAAACGATAGCAGCGCAACCTGCCGCGTCGGAAGAAGAGTCCGAGGTGGTAGAACCCGGTAAAAAGCGGCTCAACGAATTGGGCGAGAAACCCATAGGCCGCTTGCTCTTGCAGTATGCCTTGCCGGCCATTACCTCTCCTGCTACTTCCACCCTCTATAATATTATCGACGGTATTTTTATCGGGCAGGGCGTTGGTCCGGAAGCTATTATGGGCCTCGCACTGACAGGACCTTTGATGGCTTTGGGGGCAGCTTTTGGTGCTATGGTAGGCGTTGGTGGCGCTACGCTGATGTCTGTGCGCCTCGGGCAAAAAGACTATCGCACGGCACAAGATATTTTAGGCAACGTTCTCTTTATGAACGTCGTGATGGGTTTAGGTTTAGGCATCCTGCTGCAAGTGTTTCTCACGCCCATCCTGCGCTTCTTCGGTGCGAGTGACGTCACGCTCGGGCCGGCGCGCGATTTTATGACCGTAATCCTTTGCGGCAACGTCATTACTCACCTCTATTTGGGTATGAATGCCCTGCTTCGCTCGACCAATCGGCCTCGAGAGGCTATGCTTTCAACAATTGGTACGGTCGTGGCCAACTGTTTGCTTGCACCACTCTTTATTTTCGTCTTCCATTGGGGGATACGCGGCGCTGCGGCAGCCACCGTCTGCGCACAATTCTTAATGCTCTGCCGCCAATTCTATTTGTTTACAGACAAAACCAACTTGGTCTATCTGCGATTTGAGCGTCCAAACATCAGTGGGCGCATCATCTTTAAGGCGCTTACGATCGGTCTGCCTCAATTTTTGATCAATCTCTGCGCCTGCCTTGTGGCCATCATCATTACGCGCAGCATGACGCTTTATGGCGCAGAGACCGGCGTGGGCGGCGACGTTGCCGTGGGCAGTTATGGCATTGCCAATCGACTGATTCTTTTTGCCGTGATGCTGACCATAGGCCTTAACCAAGGTATGCAGCCCATTGCCGGCTTCAATTATGGAGCAAAGCGTTACGATCGCTTGATCGAGGTGCTGAAGAAAGCCGGCTTGTTTGCCACGGTCATAACTTTTATCTCCTTTTGTATTTACTTCTTCTTCGCTACGCCGCTCGTGACGCTTTTTGCAAAAGGTTCGCCGCAACTGATTGAGGAGGCCGCCCACGGCTTGCGCATTATGACTTTCACATTTCCGTTGGTAGGCATTCAAATAATCACAACTGCTTTCCTCCAAAGTATAGGGCAGACGGGCAAAAGCATCTTCCTCTCGCTCACGCGCCAATTGCTCTTCCTCGTGCCTTTGCTCTTCCTGTTTCCGCGCTTGTTCGACAATCCCGTCGATGGCGTTTGGTATTCGATGCCTGTAGCCGACACGATGGCTTTCCTGATAGCCATTGCGCTGCAAGCGTGGCAAGTCAAAAAGTTTAGGCACATTCTCGCAGAAAAAACAATCACGCAATAACATTGATCTATTCTTAACCCTTATGAAACCTTACGTTATCACCATTGGTCGCCAACTCGGCAGCGGCGGCCGCCGGATTGGACGCTTGTTAGCCGAACAGCTCGACATCAAATACTTTGATCGTGAAATATTAACCATAGCTGCGCACGAAAGCGGCTATGATGAGGCCATTTTTGAAAGGAAAGATGAGAAGAAAGGCTTTATTAGTCACGCCTGGCACAGCCTTTCGCCGATTATTGGTGCGGGCGACTATTACGTTAATCAGTTGAGCGATGAAAAACTCTTTAAGTTGCAGAGCGACGCTATACGCAAGGCCGCTGCCAAAGAGAGTTGCCTTTTCATAGGCCGCGCCGCCGACTATGTATTGCGAGACCACGCGCAACTGGTCAGTGTCTTCATTTCAGCTGATTTGGAGGAGCGCGTTCGCTGTATTTGCCAACGGCGCAACATGACGGAGAAGCAGGCGCGCCGTTTGCTTGAAAGTGTAGACAACAAGCGGGCTGATTTCTACAACTTCTATAGTCCGAAGACCTGGGGCGAAGCTGCTTCTTACGATCTTTGTCTCAATTCAGGCGTCTTGGGCTATGAGGGGACGGCTGAGGTGATTCGCCATTTCGTAGAGCAGCGCTTGGCGCTCTCCGATGCGCCCAAAAAGGCGACGGACGAATGACGCGCATCGGACTTCTAAGCGATACGCATAGTTATTGGGATGAGCGCTATGCGGAATACTTTTCCTCGTGCGATGAAATATGGCACGCCGGAGATATATGCTCTGTCGCGTTAGCCGAAAAGCTCAATGAGATAGCTCCGTTGCAAGCCGTTTGTGGCAATTGTGATGGTGGCGATTTAAGAAGAATGTATCCGGAGATATTGCGCTTCAAGTGTGAAGATGCCGATGTCTTAATCAAGCATATCGGCGGCTATCCCGGCCATTATGATCGCAGCATTGCCGCTCGCCTTTACGCCTCGCCGCCTGATCTTTTCATATCGGGCCATTCGCACATCTTAAAGATTCAGTATGATCCTACGCTCTCCTGCCTGCATATCAATCCGGGTGCGGCCGGCATTCAGGGTTGGCAGCAGGTGCGCACGCTTGTTCGCTTCACGGTCGAGGGCAAGCGCTTTGAGAATATAGAGGTGATTGAGTTGGGAGAAAGGTCGGCGTCAAAGAAAGGCTGTTAAGGCCGTCAGCAGCGTCAGTAAGATCATATTGCGCGACGTCTTTCCCAGAATCTTATTCAGCGCTCGGCCTTGATTGATCCAAACCATTTCTCGCCACGTAGCGATGTGGAAGGGAATATAAAGCAGCGGTAGTAGGGCTGACCAGCGGCCGTTGAAAGCAAAAGCACCACTGATGCAGGCGCAGCCAATGAGGCCTTGACCGAGATAGAACAAACTGCCAAAACGCTCCCCGAAAATGACGATCAGCGTATGTTTGCCGGCTACGCGATCCGTTGTTCGATCTCGATAATTGTTTAAGACGAGCAGCGTATCTATGACCAGTCCGCAGCCGGCGCCTAATAAGAAGATTTCCGGTAAGACATCTCCGGCCTCTACAAAGTAGGTGCAGCAGACCGGTACAAAGCCAAAGAAAACATAAACCAACATATCGCCAAACCCGCAATAGCTCAGCAGCGTCGTATAGAGAAAAGCAAACAAGACGCAGGCTAATCCGATCAGAATTAAAGGCAAGCCGCCGAAAGGCAAAAGGCAGAGGCCAACCATACAAGCCGGAAACAGCACCAGTGCAATGCCGATGCGCATATCTATAGGCTTAATCCAGCCTTGTGCGCAAGCACGCTCGGGACCGAGTCGCTCTATGCCGTCCGTCCCACGGCGGAAATCAATGAGGTCATTGATGAAGTTGGCTGCGATCTGCATTAAGGTTGCAAAGAGAATGCAGAGTAGGGCCGGCTGCCAATTAAACGAATCTTTCGTAAAGGCAAAGGCCGATGCCGCCACAATGGGCATCAGTGCGGCCGAGAGCGTCTTGGGGCGGGCGGCCAGCCACCAAGCGCGCAAAGAGTTGGGACGAACGAGACGAGGTGGCCTTTGAGGTTTTTGCATAAGCGTGTGAGCCTATATTATATAATGTGTGTGTCGTAAAACAACAAGCCACAGGCCCCTCGACCTCATCGGTCAGGAGGGGCGCAGTGCTTTTGTTGTACTCAACTTAGAAGAGTTTTTCGGGATAAACGCCCGCTTCGTGAAGTTTGCGGAACTTCTCGACAACGCCGTCGCGGTCTTCGGGATAAGTCACACCGAACCATTTGCTCGTTGTATCCAATACGCGGCAAGTGGCCTCGCCTTGGCGAATCAGATGATCGACCATCGACGGGATATAGAACTCGCTCTTCAGATTTTCCATATTCTCCGGCTTACTCAGAAACTCCTTAAAGAAGGCCTTGCTATAAGCGAAATAGTCGGGCGTGAAGCCCCAGAAATTCATAGATACCGGTGTTTCGTCGGCTAAAGGAACCCATTCTTTTCCATCATCGGCAAGATATTTGATTGTTCCATCGATGCGCTTGATTTGCGTGCGTTCCACAACGGAGGTCAATAGTCCGTTTTCATCTTTATCGCAAACGCCGCGAGAGACGGTGCCGCTTTCGCTCAGCGTGTTGCCGCAGCGAAAACCAACCATCGCGTAAGTTCCTTTGCTGCCTTCGGGCAATTGCGTTAAGAAATCGGCGATAACGCGAAAGGCATCGCGGTCGTAGAAGTCGTCGCAATTGATCACGGCAAAAGGCTCGTGTATTACAGGCTCGCCCATCAATACGGCGTGATTCGTGCCCCAAGGTTTCGTGCGCTCCGGCGGGCAGGTAAAGCCCTCGGGTAAGTCATCAATAGATTGAAATACGAGTTCGCAGGGGATATGGCCTTCGTATTTGCTGAGCACTTTCTCGCGGAAAGCCTCCTCAAAGTCTTTGCGGATCACGAAAACGAGTTTGCCGAAGCCTGCATTGATGGCATCGTAGATGGAGTAGTCCATAATAGTTTCGCCGTGAGGGCCTAAACCATCGAGCTGCTTGAGGCCTCCGTAGCGACTGCCCATACCGGCAGCCAATAAGAAAAGAGTAGGTTTCATCATTTTATGTGCTTGTTTGCCTGTTAAGAATCTAAATATTACGGCAAAGTTAAGCGTTTTTCAGTGCAATTTTATCAATTTTTCCCGCTTTCTTCAGACTTTGCTTTGAAAAAGTAGGGGAGAATATGGAAAAAGCGTATGAAGCGACCGCTTTTTGTGGCACGCTCTTTTTGTGCCTATGCGTTGTTTTGGTGTGGAGCGGAGCGGAGCGTGTGTTTGGGGTTGTGTTTGGCAGTGCGCGGCCCTTTTCCCTTTTCAAAACAGCCCGTGTGTTGTCGCGCGGCTGAGTGTAGGTGCATTAACGGCGGAGTATAAATGTAACGTTTGCAACCGCATGAGTTGCTCCTACAAAGGCGGAAAATTTCGCCTAAATATAGCTTTGTTTGTATAAGCCGGCGTACATTTTTTGTCCGAACAGGTAGGGAAAATAATTCCTATAGGTTGGAATTAAAATACCAAAGGTAGGAAAAAAAGTCCTCATAGTAGGAATTTATGTCCTAATAAGGGGAATTATGATTTTTACGCGTAGAGATGCCTTTAGATTGCTTATAAAATGATTGGTTGTTAAGGTGCGAACTGAAATGTAAAGACAAAAGAGGCGCTTTTAATGTGTACAAACAAGTTTTGTTTAGCGTATGGTGCGCGATGAATGGCTTAAGTTTAGTTTTCAAGTTTCTTAAGCGTATTCATTGGATTGTTTTGAAAGACCAACCCTAAGGGGTTGTTATTTTGTTGCGTTGTTGTGGCAGCATTGACGCTGTGCGTCAACATTGCCCTATCAAAAGACTAAGCCCAATGGGGTTATTTGCGGGTGGGTGCGCTGCGTGTTTTAGCGCAATAGGGGTATTTACGAGCTGAGGTGGTATGCTTTAAGTCCAAATCGGTCGTCTTTTTGGCGGCAAGGCTTTTGGCTATGCTACTTTTACTAAAAGGAAACCTGCCCGACTGAGGGCGAAGAGCCTTTGCGCTTTGGCGCATCGGCTCGTTATGGCAAGGCGTTTATCTCAATTAGGGAGCTTCTTAATGGTTGTGTAGAATGACATTGGTCTGTTGAACTTTTGGAAGTTTCGGCTTGCTCCACTTTCAGAATAGCCTGTGAGTGGATGATGCTTATTGTCTTTATCATTAAAGAGGCCTAAGTGATGCGGCTGTATGAAAGCAATTTTCCTCGACAAAGCGAGCTTTGCCGAGGAAAAGATTGCGCCGAAAGCACGCGTCCTTGTATCGTCGTAGATTAGTGATGGATTATAAACGCCACACTGCGCCGATACGGAACAAGAAACCCGGCTGCTCGACGTTGCCTACATCGTAATAATGTGTGGCAGTCAGGTTGGAGAGATCGGCAAAGACGTCGTAACGTTTGCCTTTCCAGCTGATTTTGCAGTCTAAGACGCCTTGCGTGCCGTAGGGCTGCAAGATGCCTGTACTCTTGGCTTGCCGGTAGACCAAGTATTGTCCGAGTCTGTTCGTCAAACGGAAGTTCCAATCGGCGGAAAGCGGGCCAAAGATGCGATGCCGCAGCTGTACGATGAATTGATGTCGCAAATATTCCATCGCATAATTCGACTTAAAATAGGCTTGATCATCTTTCCTGTTTTGGTGAATATGGGCATAAGCGATGGAGAATTGCTGCAAGGGCTGTCGAGGACCGAATAGTTCTGCGGCATTGAAGAGCAAGCGACAATTGAAGCCGAAGTTGTCCAAACGGAAGTTGGTCGCGTGAAACTTATCCGTGGCTGAAAACATAACCCAATCGATCATATTCGAGCCGCGGTTATAAAAGGCGCGCAAATCGATTTGGAAGGCGGCCGCCATATAGCTTCCTCCCAGCCGATAGGCGTTGATTTCTTCAGCTTGTAGTCCTAAATTGCCTTCCTGCGTCGGACTTTTGTAATACAAATCGGTGAACGTCGGCAGGCGGAGCGATTTATTCCAAGAGGCAAACAGTTGCCAGCCTTCAGCGGGGCGGTAACTGAGATCCACGCCCGGATAAAGTTTGAATCGGCGTCCTATTCCGCTGTTCCGCTGTGCGAGTAAGCCGGCAGAGAGTGTCCAATGTTTGAGGACAAGACTGTGTTCGGCGAAGAAAGATATGTTCGTTCGGTTGTCGTGTTTCGTATAATATATATTGTCATAGCCGGGCACGGAAAAGAAGCGCAGACTGTCCATCGGCCGCCCTAGATTCGTGCTGAAGAGTTCTTCGTGGCGAAGTTCAGCGCCAAAGGCCGTGCGCCCCAGACGCCATTGTGTCCAGGCGTTGATGCCGACCGTATAAACGTCGCCGCGGTTGAAGTTTTCGTATTTATGGGTATGGCGGATCAATTGAAAGTGATCGTAATTGCGTAGCCAAGATACGCTTGGCGCAAGGTGCAGCTGCCCTTTCGTACTCATCGTTGCCGAGACGAAATGGCGGCGTGTGGCCTCCCACTGATTGGGAAAAGCGCCGGAATAGAAAGTGTTGGCGCCAAAATCGTTGAACGTCGTGCCGGCTTGTACGTCTGCGCGGACGGCAGTGTCTTCATAGCGGCCTTGCCAAAAGAATTTTCCGCCTTTGAAGTCTCCGTTTCTCACGGCTCCGTCTGAACGTTGGAAGCTGCCGCTTAAGCTTGTCGCCCACTTTTCGCCTTGCAGCGCACTCCTCCCTTCGGCGGCCAAATAAGCATACGAGCCGCTGCTCAGCGCGAGTCGCAGTTTGTCGCCGCCTGTGCGCGTGATGATATTGATAGCGCCTGAAAAGGCCTGCGATCCAAACAAGCGCGAAGCGGCGCCCTCGAGTATTTCGATGCGCTCAATATCGGCAAGATTAAGTGGGAAGTCGGCCGCGTTGTGGCCGGTTTGAGGATTGTTAATGGAGATCCCATTAACGAGTAAGGTAATTTGATCAAAGGTGCCTCCGTCAATGCTTATGTCGGTCTGCAAGCCAAAGCCTCCGCGTTGGCGCACGTCGATGCCGACGGCCAATTTTAAAACATCGTTGACAGTTGTCACACCGGCCGACTGAAGGTCCTCCTTCGTCAGCGAGATCACTTGGCGGGCTGCCACTTGAGCAGCCATCGGAGCGCGTGAAGCTGATACGAGCGCTTCTTTGAGCGATGCATCGCCGGCTATCAAGCTATCGCACACGGCTGCATCAAAGGTTGCAGGGTGGGAAAGCGCGTGAGCCAGGCAGGGAGTGGCCGTTGTCAGCGTAGCAACTGAAAGTACGCCGATGCGCACTTCTTTTTTCAACGCAGCAAACAAGGCATATCCCTTGCGTGCAAAGCTGTGGAACGTCACAACTTCTTTGCTCCTTACGGGTAAGGATTTCATTTGAATTGAATAAAACGTTTAATATTAGAACGTGCAAAAGTAAGCAAATTCGGGCTTCCCGCCTACGTCTAAGCATATATTTATGTCGGTTAATTTATCTCAATCTTGCTTTCTGCGCAGTGCTTGTCTCAAACTTGTTGGCTACTTTTGCCCCGTTGGAGGCGCAAGTCTTCATATTTAGGACGCTTAAAATAAATGTATAATCATAAACTATATCACGAATGAAAAAGTTTTTGTTGTTGGCGGCTTTCATTTGCGGCCTTAGCGCCTCGGCGCAAGATTTTCGTTTCGGTTTGACAGGTGGCTTAAACGTAAGTGCTCCGACTCACCTCGATTCAAAGGTAGGCTTCAACCTTGGCGCACGCGGAGAAGCACGCTTAAAGAAAGGCTTCAGCCTGACCGGTGCCTTGCTAATTTCTGATCAGGGTTGGAAAAAGTCGCTCGAATGGGACGGACGTAATGGTTACAGCTTAGATGCTGAGGCTTTTTATCTCAAAATGCCCCTCCGCGTAATGTACAGATACGCGCTCACGCGGCGTTCAGCCCTTTTCTTTGACTTCGGCCCTTATTTTGCTTTCGGTTTTGCCGGTAAAACGAAGGTGACGCAAGTAAACAAGCGAGGCATAGTCGTAGCCAAGTATAATCGCGACACATTTTCCGACGAGGGCTCCGATAGTTTCGATTGGGGCTTAGGCTTTAATTTCGGCGCCGAGTTTGCACGCCATTACCGTATCTCTCTCGGCAGCGACTGGGGCTTGAAGAAATTTGACGGTGCCAATAAAAACAACGTCTTCGACCTCTCTTTCACTTATATGTTCTAAGAGAGCAGACGACTTAGACAACGCATTGCGCAGAGGGTAAAGCAATTTGCCCTTTGCGCTCTTTTTTTACGCTAAATGCAGCAACGCCGGCGCCGGCGAAAGTAGATCCGCACTTTTCGCCGGCGCTTCTTATTTGTAGGCCGGCCCTATGATTTCTGCCGAGCGTGGCAAAAAACTCGAAAAAGTATTGATTTCTTGCGTGTTGCGATTAGTCTAATGCTTGCTGCTATTGGGCGTTTGTTCGTTTGCTCCCACCAAACCATCGTTTGCTGCCGCCAAACTATCGTTTGCTCCCACCAAACGAAAAAACTTTGTCGGGCGCGAGACAATTATTTGTCTTCCGGCGTAAAAGATCAGCTATGCGGCATACGATTTCCTTATCTCGCCGCTCACGCTTCCTTACGCCTTTGAGCAGTCTAAGGCATCGCGAACGGCAAAAGGGTGGGGGAGGAGTAAAAGGCCTGCATTTGTCACTTCATTGGCAAGCGGACTATAATAATGAATAGACATAGGAGACTGCCGCTAAGCCGAGCGCGAGTTCAGAAATGGATTATAGCTTGCGAAATCTTCACTTTCTTCAAAATAAACCGACATCGTGGGCTTGCTTGGCACTCTCTTTGCATACTAAGATGGACAATAACAATAAACAGATAAATCATGCAAAAGGGAAATATTGGGATAACGACGGAGAACATCTTTCCCGTCATCAAAAAATTCTTGTATTCTGATCACGAAATCTTCCTTCGTGAGGTCGTATCTAATGCAGTAGATGCCACACAAAAGTTGAAGACCCTCGCTATGCGCGGCGAATATAAGGAGGATTTGGGCGATCTTACGGTGCAAATCAAGATCGACGAGGCCGCAGGTACGCTGACGATCAGCGATCGCGGTATCGGAATGACGGCTGAAGAAGTTGACCGCTATATTAACCAGATAGCTTTCTCGGGAGCCAATGAGTTTTTAGAGAAATATAAAGACGACGCCAACGCTATTATAGGCCATTTCGGCCTCGGCTTCTATTCTACGTTTATGGTTTCCAAAGAAGTGGAAATCGTGACCAAAAGTTATAAGGCCGATAGCAAAGCTGTGCGCTGGACTTGCGACGGTACGCCCGCCTTTACGATGGAAGAGGTTGACAAAGCAGAGCGCGGAACGGACATTATTCTTCACATCGACGACGACTGTAAGGAGTTTCTACAAAAGAATACGGTGCTTGGGCTCCTGCGTAAATACTGCCGCTTCCTGCCGATACCCGTAGCGATGGGGAAAAAGACGGAATGGAAAGACGGAAAGGAAGTAGAAACTGAAGAACCTAACATCATCAACGATACGAACCCGCTTTGGATGCGCCAACCCAGTACGTTGAAGAATGAAGACTATACGAAGTTTTACCGCGACTTGTATCCGATGATGGACGAACCGCTCTTCTGGATTCATCTTAACGTCGACTACCCCTTCCATCTGACAGGTGTACTCTATTTTCCGCGCTTGAAGAGCAATGTAGACATCCGTCAGAACAAAATCCAGCTGTATTGCAATCAAGTTTACGTCACGGATGAGGTGGAAAACATCGTTCCTGAGTTTTTAACGCTGCTTCATGGCGTCATTGATTCGCCTGATATTCCGCTGAACGTAAGTAGAAGTTATCTGCAAAGCGATGCGAACGTGAAGAAGATATCCGGCTATATTATGAAGAAGGTTTCGGATCGTCTGCAAAGCATCTTCAAGGAAGATCGCAAGACTTTCGAGGAGAAATGGGACGACTTGAAACTCTTTATCAACTATGGTATGCTCAGCGAGCAGGATTTCTTTGATCGTGCCAAGACTTATGCCTTGCTGAAAGACGTCGGCGGGAAATATTATACCTTTGAAGAGTATAAGCAACTCATCGCTGCTGAGCAGACAGACAAAGATGGTAACCTCGTTTACCTTTATGCCAACAGCAAAGAGGAACAATATGCTTACATACAAGCGGCCGAGGCAAAGGGCTACAGCGTCTTGCTGCTCGATGGCCAACTCGACACGCCGCTCGTGCAGATGTTGGAGCAGAAATTTGAGAAGTCGCGCTTCGTGCGTGTAGACAGTGACGCCGCAGATCGCCTGATTCCCAAGGCGGAAGCAACACAAAGCAGTTTGACGCAGGCAGAAAGCGATAACCTTTCTGAGACTTTCAAGGCCGGTTTCCCGAAGTTGAGCGGCGCAGAGTTTACGGTTGAGGTTGCTTCGATGGGCGAAAAGGCTGCGCCTGTGCTCATTACGCAGAGCGAATATATGCGGCGTATGAAAGACGTTGCACGCTTGCAGCCCGGAATGGGATTCTATGGTCAAATGCCGGATATGTATAGCGTTATTCTCAACGCTGACCACCGCTTAATCAAGACTGTGCTGGCTGATATGACGGCCGCCGTGAGCGAACGCTTGCAGCTCGTGGACAACGAAATGAACGGCCTCAACGCCCGCCGCGCTGCCCTCGAACAGCAGCAAAAGGACAAGAAGCCGGATGAGATTACGCAGGAGCAGCGCGATGAGTTGACGAAGTGTAATGCCGACATCGAAAGGCAACGCTCCATCAGACGCGAGATCTTGGGCGAATATGCGAAGTCCGATTCCGTCATTGCGCAATTGATAGACTTGGCTTTATTGCAAAACGGCTTGCTCAAGGGAGAGGCTTTGAGCAACTTCCTGCAACGCTCGGTGGATATGATCAAAAAATAAGCAGTCACACATTATTATATATAGGCAGCCGCAGGCGGAGTTCCCGTTTGCGGCTGTCGCGTTTTGTAGGTAAGCCAAAAGCCTTGCGCCGTGATCCGCTGTCGTCGCCCCTTTTGCGTTTTTTGCATCGGTTGTTGCCTTTTGTCTTATTTACCTGGTCTGTTTTAAGTGCTTTTTTGGGCTTATTGCTTTGCAAAATGAAACGCTTTACATACTTTTGCAGCAATTTTAGGTCAGAGCCGCTATACGGCAGCTCGTGTTTAAGAAACCTTTTAACCTCAATAAATAACAATGGAGTGGATTGTTGATATCCTAATGAAGCCCTTCGGCCCCGCCCATTTGGCCATCATCTTTGCGTTGGTGATTTGGCTCGGCATTAAGTTGGGTAAAATGAAAATCGGCGGCGTTTCGCTTGGCGTTACGTTCGTCTTGTTTGTCGGCATTTTGGTTGGCCATCTCTACAATGTCTTTGTCGTTGAACCCAATGCAACGACTGAAGGCTTTTCCGAAATGATGCACCAGCAAAAACTCATCATTAACTTCGTCAAAGAGTTGGGCCTTATTCTCTTTGTCTACTGCATTGGTTTGCAAGTCGGGCCTGGTTTCTTTGCAACGTTCCGCAAAGGTGGACTCGGTATGAACATATTGGCAATAGCTACGGTATTGCTTGACGTTTTGGTGATGCTCGGCCTCTTCTTTATCGTGTTTTATGAAGGCGGAGACCCGCAAAATAAGAACAATTTGGCGATGATGACCGGCGTAATGTACGGTGCCGTTACCAATACGCCGGGTTTGGGTGCTGCAACTAACGTTTTGCCCACTTTCTTCCCTGCTGATGCTATTCCGCAAATCGGAAACGGCTATGC
>OGKA01002058.1_pt1 | contig 13607 bp, 6 predicted proteins | sample 1572211 | NCBI WGS metagenome assembly OGKA01 (sample SAMEA2582125, study PRJEB24529) | metagenome | biome: Human gut stool | place: China | collected 2011
TAACTTTCGTTGCCGCACCCGCATAGCGGGTGGTTTTATGATTCGCGACTACGTCTCGAACCAGTCTAAAGACAATAATAAAAGTGCTAAGGCGATACCAAAATGATACCCCTTAGCACTTAATTAAAAAGTATGAATATAGTTCAGTCACTATAAGAATTACTATACAAGCTATTATATGACTTGCTATTCGAGTAAACTTTCAACCATATTAGCCAAGAGCTTCCTCTGTGTTGATAGCTTTGCGAAGATTAACTACACGATCCCCTTCAGCTGCCAGTTCATTTGTTTGTTGAACGGCTTTCACACGATTATTCCCATCTTTCATAGATTGTTTCAAACTGAAAATAACCATTTCATTCATGTAAAAGCGCAATTCATCATTTTTAATTTCAGCAGTATTACGATCCAAGATATCGATGATTTCTTGTGCATAATCCATTCTACCGGCTTCAGATACCATAGTATGTGATTCAAAGAACTTTTTATAGTCATTATACAAACGATCTAAAGCCACGCGTGCATAGCTGTCTTCTTTATAGCGATGACTCACGATGTACCAGCTGCGACGAACATTCATATAATAAAGCGCATTATTACTATAACGTTCTTGCCCGGACACAACATTGGTATCGTCCTTGATAAGTTTACCTGCTTGATTCAATTGAAAATGTGTAAATTCCCTTACTACGTCACGCACTTCTTCACTAGGAACAGGAAGAACTACTTCCTGTTCGATGTTAGTTAAAGGTAACGGTGCTTGTTCACGCATCATCAATGTATCGCGAGCTGCATCAGCTTGACCTGCAACACATACACAGGCAAGCGCTAAAATAGGCATAAATCTCTTTAATTTCATAAACCCTAATCCTCCTTATAATCATCCGCCAAATGAGCGGACTTCATATTCCTTACATAAATAGAATATAACAAAAATCAAATACTTCCAAGTACAAATTATTTAGTAAGTCCTGTTTGTTTCATGAGCAATGCAATTTGAGCCTTCATTTCCTCATTGTCTCGTTGCACTTGATCGTACTTAGCGGTCAATTCTTGGTCACGTTATTTCATGAGTGCATTCTCAGCTTTCAATTGCGTCAATTCATCTTGCATTACATACATGGAGCTAATAGGCCCACCCCGTTCATAACGGTGGTATTGCCCGCAGCATCCTTAGTCGTTACAGATTCAAGTCCTTTTAAGTCTTTCGCCATCTTGATAGTGATGTTACCATTCATTTTATTTATATTCATTCCAAATGCACCATTTTTTTGCATAAAACCAACTAAAAATTTTTTCTTTCTACTCCTATTCGTTTATATCTAATTTCATTCGTTTATATTAAATCGATAATGGATTATCCTTACATATATGCAACATATACTCGATAGATAATATGTACGAATACCCTCAATAAAAGCAAGAGTAAATTCATAAAATACTAAAAGGCGCCAAAAGTAAAATGCTTTTGGCGTCTTTTATGGCACTACAATATGAATATGTGATTTCATATCATATTACATCAATATGTTTATCATATTATTTGTTACCCAATTGTTCCATCAAGAATGCAATTTGTGCTTTCATTTCTTCATTATCGCGTTGTACTTTTTCATACTTCGCTTTCAAAGCTGTCACTTCATCTTGCATTACATAAGCAGAGCTGATTGGACCGCCTTTATAACGTTCCGGAACGGCTTTCTTCGCATCAGATGTACCGAATTTATAAGATACACCCGCATTGAACATGTTGTCATGACCGCCGAGGGATACGCCCATGTGGAACAATGTGGATTCATTAGTGTAATGAGCCACACCTAAAGCAGTAGCGGTACTACCTTTGTAGTGACCTAACGCAGCCATTACTTGAGTAGGTTCTAATGGATCGTATTGTAACGGTTTAAGACCGGAAATAGCCGCACTAGCCGCACCGGAGTCTGCAATCTGACCTTCCATATCGCCCATTAAACCATTCAATTGATTCATATTAACAGCATCTGTACCGTTTACACCAGGACCTACATTGGTAATTCTATTACCGCCGTTATTCAATCCGTCTTTAGTAAGACTTACGGAATTTCCTGTAGAAGGTGTAATCGTCATCCCGCCACCGTTTACAACAGTCGTATTGCCTGCAGCATCCTTAGTCGTTACGGATTCAAGTCCCTTTAAGTCTTTCGCCATACGAATCTTAAGGTTACCGGTACCATCGGATACCACACCTAAGTTATCTTCAGAGGACAATTTACTAACATCAGAGATACCACCCACAACATTAACTTGTTCGTTAAGTTTTTTCTTAATCACAGCACCGGTATCTCCACCGTATTTCATACCGTCATCTTTGGTTGCCACTTGATGAGGTGTACCATTTTCATCTATGTATTTCATACGAGTGATTTCATTACCGTTAAGATCTTCATCGCCTTTTTCAGCAGTGATATCCGCATTGCGACCGTCTTTACCGGCTAAGCCGATATGACCGACACCGTCCTTACCGGACATGGAAACCGCATCCTTGCCATTTTTACCGGAAACACCTACCTTGCCATCTGTACCGTCAGCACCGTTAGGACCGGTAATGATTACACCATCAGGACCGGATTTGCCAACTTTTACCTTATCAGCATTCACTGTGCCGCCATTAACCGTATTCGCAGTTACGCTGTCAGCCTTGATGTCTTTCGCCATCTTGATAGTGATATTACCATTATTATCGGCTACTGTTTTGATATTTTCACCGGAGTATTTATCATCCGCTTCCGTACCTTCACCTTTAATAGTAACCTTTTGACCTAAATCACGGTGGAACTCGCCTGTATTACCTGCAAAATCCATGCCTTTCTTCGTGATTTCATCACCCATATTGGTAATCTTTTGATTTAAAGAGTCATGAGATGCTTTTAATTGATCTTCCGTGGCAGCTCGGCCGCTAACGATATTAGCAGGATCAAATGTTTTATTTTCCAATCCGGTAACATAGCCGTCTTTACCGTCCACAGCGATTTTACCTGCATCAATCTTACCGTCTTTACCGTCAATTGTTACCTTATCTCCGGCCTTGATGATACCATTTTCACCATCGATTGCCACTTTACCTGCAGTAATATTACCTTTGTTGCCATCGATTGTAACCTTATCGCCGGCCTTGATCGTACCTGTAGTACCATCAAGCGCGATTTGTTTCGTAGGATCTGAACCCAATGTCACTTGATCTTTAAGACCAACTTCATAATTCGTGGAACCATTAGGATTAGTAGTTGGTGTAACAGTGATATTGTTGCCGGCAGTTACTGTAGTAGTCGCTGCATCAGTCGCTTTTTTCAACTGATTAACATTGACTGCATCATTAGGATCAGTACCCTCAGCTACATTGGTAATCTTTTTACCGCCGTTATTGAGACCATCTTTAGTGAGGCTCACCGAATTGTTACCAGCCGGAGTTGTTTCAGTAATGGTCATACCGTCACCGTTGATAACAGTATTAACATTACCATTTTTAAAAGTTGCAGATTTCAAACCTTGCAAATCTTTCGCCAAGCGTAATTTCAATGTATCGTTACCATCAGAAACAACACCGATATTATCTTCATCGGTCAATAGATTTTCATCAGTGATACCACCCTTAACATTGACTTGCGAGTTAAGTTTCTTCTTGATAACAGTACCAGAATCACCACCGTACATCATACCATCATCTTTGGTTGCCACTTCATGAGGGGTACCATTTTCATCGGTGTATTTAATACGAGTGATTTCATTGCCGTCAAGATCAGGAGTGCCTTTATCAACTGTCATATCAGCATTACGGCCATCCTTTCCATTCAAGCCGATGTGACCGATACCGTCTTTACCAGACATAGATACCGCATCTTTACCGTCTTTACCGGAAATGCCTACCTTGCCATCCGTGCCGTTTGCATCAGGGCCGGTAAGGGTAACGCCGTCTTTAGCATCTTTACCATTTTTATTGACCTTAATGGAATCAGCTACGAGACTTCTATTCATCTTCACGTTGATAGTGGTATTACCATCATTATCTTGGGTGATGAAAGTCTTGATGTTTTCACCGCTGTAATCGTTATCGGCTGCGGTGCCTTCACCTTTCACAAGCACAGTGGAGCCTAATTTATTAGTTTTCATACCGCCCACATTGGCATCAAACTTAAGACCCGTAGCCGTTTGAGTCGCTATAGCATCTTTCACTTGATCTTCTGTGGCAGCACGACCGGATACAATTTTATTCGGATTCCAAGTCTTATTGTCTAAACCCGTTACATAATTACCGGTTTCATTGTCTCCGCCTGCATTAGTCACTGTTTGGCCGCCCATAACAGCATCGCCTGCTTTCACAGTCTTAGCTGCAGTTACGGAGTCGAGATTCTTAAGGTCTTTTGCCAATTGAAGTTCTAATTTGTCTGTACCGTTCGCCTTTACGTTGATGTTGCCGGACGCACTTGCAAAATTATCAGAATCTGCCTGTGTCACACCTTCACCTTGTACCTTTACCAAGGTATTTAATTTGTGTTTATTAACGGTGTTTTCATTGTTACCTGTGAATTGCAAACCATCATCCAAGGTTGCTACGTCGTGTTTCACTCCGTTTTCTTCAAGAACGAGACGAGTAATACCGGTACCATCTACAGCCGGTTTCGCGTCACCGCTCTTCATAGTAAGACCGTTTGCACCATTTGCACCGTTAAGATTGATGGAACCGTCTTTACCGTTGATAGCAACAGCAGAACCATCTTTACCCTTGACTCCGATGGAACCATCTTTACCTGTTGGACCTTCCTTACCGATTGCTAGATTATCATTTAACTTCAAATCATATGTAGCTTGACCATTATTGTCAGTCTTAGCGATAAGCAAGTTTCCGTCAGTTTTGTTTTCTTCTCCATCCACCTTCACAATGGTATGTTTGCCGGCTAATTCTTTTACTTCATTCAATTGACCACCGTTAACTGCATCTTTGGAGTTAGGGGCTACGTTGCCGTCGGCAACATTCGTAATAGGCGCATTATTGGCATTGATACCATTCGGAGTAATAAAGCTCTTTCCACCAACGGTCAATCCATTATTATTGATTACCGTAGTACCTGTTTTTACGCTGTCTACATTTAGATTTTTAGCTAATTTGACATTCAACGTATCCGTGCCGTTAGATACCACACCGATGTTGTTATCACTCAATTTAGACTCATCGGTCACGCCACCGACAATATTAGTTTGAGCACCTAGTTTTTGGGTAAACTTATTATCTGGAGCCGCAGCAGCTTTTACATCACCTGCATAAACTACGCCCTTATCTATTTCCGTAGTCATCGCATATAATTGGCTACCATTAATAGCATCAGTCGATGTAGCAGAAATACGACCGGCCGCCACATTAGTGATGGTCCGTTCTGCACCCGCCTTGCCTACACTCACCGTGGAAGTCGGATTTACACCGGCGAAATTATGAGCTTCTCCATTAATCGTTGCGGATTGTGTCGCCACTGCTGTCGCTGTTTCAGAACCATTGCCGATAGCTACGGCATTTTCATTTGCTACTTTTGTATTGTTACCGAGAGCTACACCATTCTCTCCTGTTACGGATGCAGTGCTCCCTAGAATCATGGCCCCATCAGCAGAAGCTGTGGAATTATTACCTACCGCATACGCATTATCCGTTGTGATGGTATTCTTATTACCGAAAGCGCCTGCCGTATTACCTTTAACCGTACCGGCAGTAACCTTTTTAATCTTATCGCCATTAGTTTCTGTGGTTTCCGTAATAGTCGCGGAACCAATCGTATTACCATCACCAATAGCATAGGAATTGCTTCCATACACTTTATTTTCTACACCGAGAGCAGCAGATTTAGTACCGGATGTAGCGCCATCGGTCATATCGAAACCGACTGTATTCGTATCACCAATGGATATGGCTTTGTCACCATACGCACCTACCTGGCTACCTACGGCAAGAGAATTTTTACCCCAGCTTCGTGCCATGACACCGATACCTGTACTGGCAACGCCTTTTGTCAATGAGTTAACACCGATTGCCGTGGAACCCGTACCAAGAGACTGCGTCATCATACCGATAGCCATACTGCCATGACCGATAGAAGCGGTATTTACATACTTTTTACTATCATTAAGTGCACCAGATCCCAATGTAGTTCCAGGGTATAGAGCGGCTAGTTCACGATTAAAGTTTTTTGTGTACCAGCAACCGCCATATCAGGCACTACTGTATTCAAATCAGGCTTCGCCGTTTCAATATCATCCCCACCGATGGCAATAGAGGAATGACCAATAGCTCTTACATCTCCACCGATACCTATAGATTGAGTGCCATACACCTTTGCCATACTACCGATAGCCGTGCCTTGAGAGTATTCAGGATGATCATCAGGATTGGTAACGCTCTTTCTAATGATGCTGGCTTCCGCTCCGGAACCAATAACCACATCACCACGAGAGCCGTAAGAATGAGCTTCCGCCCCCATGACAACTGCACCAGATCCTTCTTGATTATGGTATTTGGATACCGAGCTTGTAGCTTGACGACCAATAGTAATATCGCCATTTTCCATTGCATGTGCTACATTACCAATAGCAATTGTGCTTGCAGAATAAGGATCGTTTGCTCTTTTTTGTCCCCCTGCATGAGCGCCTTGACCTATAGCAACACTGTTTTCAGAGTTTGCATCGGAATGGGCCTGACGTCCTACTACGACCGTTTGAGTACCTGCCGCATTTGCTAAGGAACCAATTCCTATAGCATTTAATCCTGTTACAGTAGATGTGTTACCCATGGCGATTGCATTTTCACTGTTTGCCTTAGCATCGGCTCCCACTGCTACACTGGCCAATCCGGTAGCTTGAGATTTAAGACCATATGCCGAACTGTCTTGACCCGTAGCATGAGATTGATCACCAACAGCAAGAGAATGTAGTGCCGTAGATAGAGATAAAGAACCTATAGCCGTCGCCCCTTGACCTGTAGCTTTTGCTTGGTCACCGATAGCGATAGCATATATATCAGTTGCCTGTGTTCTGCTACCGAGAGCCACCGTATATTCTTGTGTAGTCTTAGCAGTATCCCCTACAGCAATACTGTTTTGATGGAATACAGAAGATCCAATCCCCGCATTAAATGATGCTTCCACCACACTCGGCACTAAACATCCTGCCAAGGCAAAAGCGCATAAAAGTGCACCGAATGATGCATTTTTCTTTTCAAAAATGGTTCTGCTTTTTCCACCATTAGTAGCGATTTCGGAAACCACTACGTAGCAATGCTTCACTCGACTCCAAATTACTTTATAAATGTGATTCATAATTATCCTCCCTTTGGATTGAAAAACACACTCCCTAAAAAAACAAAATGAGCTATGTCTCCTCAATACTACTATTATACATTCAAGGAGACATAACTCAAAGTCTTTTTTAAAGATTTTATGAAATTATAGATTGTAAATGATATGTTGACGTCCAGTCATTGACCGTCCAGCCCCATTCCAAGGCATCGTATTGATAAAAGCTCTTTCCGGAGAAAAGTTTATTTGGTTTTATTTTTAAAAAGATCCTTTATCTCATTCGCTGCCAATGCTGTGTACGAACTGAATCATCAATACCGACGGAGAGGAGATAATCCCCAAAATGGTTACCCGTTGTCCCATAGGAACAACTGCACCATTGAGATCTACAAGAATAGTAGTCCCTTGAGCCGTACGGAAATTCATGAGTCCGACTTCCGCAGAGGATATAATTCTACCAACGGTACAGATTTTAGTCCTCATTGGAATCCCGGATAAATTCCACGCAACTTGATAACCATCTAGCTGATCTATGCGTAAAGCGCCAGGATTGACTTGATACCAATTGTTAAGATCGCTCTTTACAGGACCTTGAAAATAGCCTGCATCACGAGTTATCTCAACCTTAGGAGGTTTCCGTGTCATTATCTTTGAAGAAGAATCTTCAACATCTTTTCTGTAGCTCACCATGGGTTGATTTGGAAGGCGATCTTCATAAGCCACTTTTTGAATAATCAGTATAGATTGTTGAGCCTGATTATGGACTATATAACCTGACGCCTGAAAAGGCGTGTAACTCATTATCTTGCCTCCATTTTCCATCATGGCAGGAATTTCTTGTCCTTCGGAAGTGACAAAACGATATATATTTTCCGCATAGGCCCCTTCAGACTGACCTCTTACGGTAATACCATTTGCCGCCGAGGCCATAGGCCCCGACAGCAATAGTATTGATAACATTCCAATCACAAGAGAACACAATTTTTTCATATGAAAGCCTTTCGCTTCGATTAACCGCGACCTTTAATAACGCGAACACGTTGAATATCAGGAGTACCATCTTTATGTTTAGAAATAGTATCCACTCTGATATGTTCAAGTTCTGGTTGGAACTCTTTAAGAGCTCTAGCCATTTGTTCATCGGCAACAGCACCGTTTTGAATAGCTCTGTAAATCAAAGCAGCCATTTCATAACGAGTCATCATGCGGTCTCCGCCAAACTTACCGTCTGGGTAGCCAACGATGATGCCATTACCTGCCAATGTTGCCACATAGTCATATGCCCAGTGGTTTTCAGGCACATCTGGGAAGAGTTGCATCTTATCCAAATCCAAGGAATTAAGCTGTTTACCTTCGGAAACTTTTATGAGTGCGCCCTTCATATTTTCAAGTTCTGCACGAAGATCCTTAAGTTCTTTCGCCATAGCTACTCTGGAAGTAGATACGTGATTGCCTTGACCAAGTTTCAAGCTAACGCCGGCATCGATACCGTCCTTAACAATCTTAGGACCGCCATTGATAGTCAAGCCATCACTGTTCATAACAGTATTACCGGTAGTTACACTGTTCAAACCTTTCTTTTGCATATAATGCGGCTTGAACACCTACATTATACTTAAGCAAGGTGATTTTTTTGTATAACTTTCGTTGCCGCACCCGCATAGCGGGTGGTTTTATGATTCGCGACTACGTCTCGAACCAGTCTAAAGACAATAATAAAATAGGGTAGCAACTTCGACAGTTACTACCCTATTTATTGTCTATTTTTATCAGATAATATGCTAGTATATAAGTCTTTAATTATATTATTCCTAATATAATTTATACCTATTAATCAATATGCGATACATCAATCAATATAAACAAAACTTAATACTGTATCTGATTAATTATTTTTTGTTGACTCTGACACGTTCGATAGTTGGTTGACCGTTAGCGTCTTTTGCAACTGTGTCCACGCGGAACAATGCCATTTCAGGACCAAATTCCGTTACGAGACGTTCATCTACGCTTACACCCTTTTGAATAGCGCGGTATACGATTTGAGCGAATTCATAACGAGTCATCATGCGGTCTCCGCCGAATGTACCGTCAGGATACCCTTCTACCAATCCACGTTCAGAAAGTGCATATACTGCATCATAAGCCCAGTGATTGCTAGGTACATCCGGGAATAATGTAGTGCGATTCGCCTTCATGTTCATGCCTGCCAAGCTATTGATGATGGCAGTCAATTTTTGAATTTGCGCATTTTGTACAGCCACGGTTTTCTTAAGTTCCAACACTTCCTTGCCAACAGCTACACGAGAACGGGATACATTGCTATGAGCGCCGACTTTCACGGAAAGACCGGCATTAACAACGGTTTCACCGTTACCCAATGTGGAGCCGATGCTGAGTTGTACATCCTCATTAGGACGATAGAAAGCACCTAATGCAGCAGCATTACCATCGTGGAAATGACCATAACCGGCTGCGAAATCCCATTTTGCATCAGGATCGAAATCCAATGGATGTAAAGCGGCAAGAGCAGCAGCACCTGCTACACCTCGATTGATTTTTCTATCGAAACGAGAAATATTTTGACCGATATTTGTAATATTATTTTGAATGTTAGTTACATCTTGTTTAATATTGTTAACATCACCTTGGATGTTCGTGATATTCGTTGTGTTATTGTTGATTTGATTAGTAATATCATCAGCCAAGCTAACCTTGTAGTCCTTAACATTGCCGTTTGTCGTAGCATCTACTTTAATGTGATTACCTGCGCTAACAGTTGTTGAACCAACAGAATTTACTTGGTTTTGTAATTGTTTAAGTTGTGCCACGTTAACAGCATCTGTATCTTTGGAACCTGCTGCTACAGACGTGATTTGTCTAGTCACACCATTGTCCACATCGCCGACAGATACTGCAGCACGCGTCGATTTCCATGTAGCGTTCGTTTCAGTGGATGCAGCCTTTTTACTTGGATCATATCCAACTTCACCTTTGTCAACGCCTGCCTTTGCTTCACTAGCGATAGCGGCACCACCTGCTACGGAAACATCTGTATTATGGCCTACGGCTACCGCATCATCGACATTCATCGTTGTGCCGTTATCGCTGGAGCCCATAACAACCGCATGGTTAGCGTTCGTTATGGTACGTTTATCGCCAAGAACAAGCGTTCCTGTAGAGTTAGTTATATTATTTTCCGTACCGATTACGGTTGTATTTTTAACCTTATCCGCTGTATTATCAACACCCATGGAAAGGTTATTGGTGCTTTCATCACCACTAGCACCCGTGATCGTGTTGTTCACACCGATTATGGATGTACGCAATGTATAGTCGGCCTTATTACCACCGCCGAGAGCCATGGTAGCACCGCCGCTCTTAGAGTCTTTAATAGCACCACGCAAGTTATCAGCTAACGCCTTGGCAGAATTACCACCGTCACTTGGAGCCGAAATGGTAGTAATGGAATTTGTAATCTCATTGCCGGCACCCATTACGATGGAACCGTTGGAATTAAATGTTCTATTCGCTGTACCTACGATACTGTTCGCAATACCTGCATACCGGTTAGTAGCAGTTTGCGATTCAATGCTGTTTAATGAACCGGTAATCGTAGCACCAAAATTCTTTAGTGGATTAGCCAAACGGCCACCATTATATTCACTGGACATGATGTTATACACACCTGTATTGGTAGTGAAAGCGCCATTGCTGAAGCTGTTAGCACCGATGGTTGTAGCATATGCATTAAGAGCATAGGTTCTAGTCGTAGCACTATCTACATCGATATCACCCAACTTACCTTTGTAATTATGAGAACCGATCATGGTGCTACCGGTACGTGCAAATGTATTATCACCGATAGCAACACTGCCCACAACCTTTGTTGGATCTGCAGGAATTCTAGCAGATGAGAACCAGCTTCCGCTGAAAGTCGTTTGGCCTAGAGCAAAGCTTGCTTCTACACCACCTGCCATGTTTTCGATTTTTGCATTTTTACCGATGGCAACACTACCGCCTTGGCTCGCATAGTTATTGATATTAGCACCATTACCTACAACAATATCGCCTGTAGCATTACTTGCACCATTGGAATAGCTGATGCCGGCGCCCTTGCCAACAGCCACATTTTCCGTTTTTGGCGCATTGCTTCCTGTACCAATAGCCACACCGCTACCGGAACCCGGATTATTATCAGGTGCCGCATAGGCAATGCAAAGACTAGACATTAATACACCGTTAATTAACAGTGTTAATAAACGTTTCCGTTTGTTCATATCGTTCAATCCCCATTTCATAAACATTAACTTCATCTCCATCGGCGAAACTTTTATCACAAAATCATGATAATTACATGAATATTATAGCACATTGAAAAAATCTGTAAACGTTTTACATAACTCGTTGCAAAACCTCATAAATATAGGCTAAACCGTTTTAACAAAGAGGACAAAACGTCTAATATAACATATATCATTTATTAATTTTACTTCATAAACTTTCCATATGAATACAAAAAGAGATGGCCAATCTCCTTTGATCAGCCATCTCTTTTTTTTGTGAGAAATGCTATGTCATTTCCTTTTTCTTAGTGAGAAATAGTATTTCATTTCCCTAATAATATGCTATGATACATCGATTATTTTGCTTTTTCAATGCGAGATCCATAGTTATCTCTGTAGTCGTTTTGGTCAACATCATCTTTATCGTTGATGCGAACACGTTCTACCTTATTGCGATCATTATCGCCGCCGGACACACGATCCACACGGAATCTATCGATATTTCTGATAGATTCAAGTTCGGAACCGAATTCATCAACAGAACGAGCCATGTTTCCATCTGCAGGAGCACCATTCTGTAATGCTCTATAGATGATGGCCGCATATTCATAACGTGTTAACGTACGATCGCCTTTGAATTCTCCATCAGGATAACCTTGTAAGTATCCACGTTCTCCCAATGTCTTAACATATTGATATGCCCAGTGATTTTCAGGAACATCAGGGAATACCATGGCATGACGAGAACCGTTTCCAGGTACCGGAACTTGACCGGATTCGTAAGCTTCTAATTTCTTAGTCAACATTTCTACTTGTTGTTTCAAGTCCAACACGTCTTTTGCTACGGAAACGCGTGAACGAGATACCGTATTATTTTGACTAAATTTCCAGCTTACCCCTACGTTAAGCATGTTTTCACCGCCACTGAAAGAACCGCCTACGCTGACCATAGTGTCTTCATTAGGACGATAGTATGCACCAATAGCAACGGCATTTGTACCTTTATAGTTACCATAGGAAGCCGCAAAATCCCATTTATCATCAGGATCGAAATCTAGCGGATGTAAACCGGCTAACGCAGCGGCACTAGCACCTACACGATTAATTTGTGTACCTAATTTAGAAACACGACCACTTAAACCATATAGTTGGCTGCCATTTACAGCATCTGTGCTGTTTGCGGAAACTTCACCAGGTGCTACGTTTACAATCTTGTTACCACCGTTGTCTAAACCATTTTTAGTAACGGAAACAGTCTTGCCAGCTGTACCGTTTTCGATGGTCAACCCGTTATTATTTAAGCTGCTATCACCTGTTTTTACAGTTGTAGCATTTACAGTTGTAGTATTAACTGTATTAGCATTTACAGTGTTAAGACCTTGCAAGTCTTTCGCCAAGCGCAATTTCAAGGTATCTGTGCCATCGGAAACAACACCGATATTAGCTTCATCCGTCAATTTACTTTCATCGGAAATGCCACCCTTAACATTGACTTGCGTGTTAAGCTTCTTCTTGATAACGTTACCGCTGTCACCACCGTATTTCATGCCGTCGTCTTTGGTTGCTACTTGGTGAGTCGTACCATCTTCATCTTTATACTTGATGCGAGTGATTTCTTTGTCATCAAGGTTAGGATCGCCTTTTTCAACGGTAATATCAGCACTGCGTCCATCTTTACCGTTTAATCCGATATGACCAATGCCGTTTTTACCGGAGATAGATACAGCATCTTTACCGTCTTTACCGGAAATGCCTACCTTGCCGTCTGTACCGTCAGCACCGTTAGGACCCGTAATGGAAACACCGTCTTGGCCATCTTTGCCGACCTTCACCTTATCAGTAGTTACGCTATCGGTTTTGATGTTTTTCGCCATCTTGATAGTAATGTTACCAACTTGATCAGCTACTGTCTTGATATTTTCACCGGAATATTTATCATCCGCTTCGGTACCTTCGCCTTTAATAGTAACCTTTTGACCTAAATCACGGTGGAACTCGCCTGTATTACCTG
>OGKA01002068.1_pt1 | contig 13575 bp, 7 predicted proteins | sample 1572211 | NCBI WGS metagenome assembly OGKA01 (sample SAMEA2582125, study PRJEB24529) | metagenome | biome: Human gut stool | place: China | collected 2011
GCTGTAGTAGAAGATGTTAAGGCGCGTTACCAAAAAGGTCAGCCTGTCTTGGTAGGTACTGTTGCCGTTGAAACCAGTGATTTTCTTTCTAAGAAATTGGTTGAAGCAGGCGTGCCTCACGAAGTATTGAATGCTAAAAACCACTATAGAGAAGCGCAAATCATCATGAATGCTGGTCAACGTGGGGCAGTTACAATCGCAACCAACATGGCCGGTCGTGGTACCGATATTAAGCTTGGCGAAGGTGTTCGTGAACTTGGTGGCCTTTGTGTCATCGGTACAGAACGTCACGAAAGCCGTCGTATTGATAATCAGCTTCGTGGACGTTCAGGTCGTCAAGGTGACCCAGGTGAATCACAATTCTACTTGTCACTCGAAGATGATTTGATGAAACGTTTCGGTTCAGAACGCTTGAAGGGTGTCTTTGAACGTCTCAACATGTCTGATGAAGCCATTGAATCTCGTATGTTGACCCGTCAAGTAGAAGCGGCGCAAAAACGTGTTGAAGGAAACAACTACGATACTCGTAAACAAGTCCTCCAATATGATGATGTTATGCGCGAACAACGTGAGATTATTTACGCACAACGTTATGATGTCATCACTGCAGATCGTGACCTGGCACCAGAAATTCATGCCATGATTCGTCGCACGATTGGACGAATTGTAGATGGTCATGCTCGTTCTAAACAAGATGAAAAACTTGAAGCAATTTTGAACTTTGCCAAGTACAACTTGCTTCCAGAAGATTCCATTTCACTTTCAGACCTAGAAGGTTTGTCAGACCAAGCTATCAAAGATGAGCTATACCAACGTGCATTGAAAGTCTACGATAGCCAAGTTGCTAAACTTCGTGATGAAGAAGCTGTGAAAGAATTCCAGAAAGTCTTGATTCTACGTGTTGTAGATAACAAGTGGACGGACCATATCGATGCCCTTGACCAGTTGAGAAATGCTGTTGGACTTCGTGGTTATGCTCAAAACAACCCTGTTGTAGAATATCAAGCGGAAGGCTTCCGTATGTTTAACGATATGATTGGTTCGATTGAGTTTGATGTGACTCGCTTGATGATGAAAGCACAAATTCATGAACAAGAGCGACCACAAGCTGAACATCATATCAGTACGACAGCAACCCGAAATATTGCTGCGCAACAAACAAATCTTCCAGCTGATTTGGACCTCAGTCAAGTGAAACGTAATGACTTGTGCCCATGTGGTTCTGGTAAGAAATTTAAAAACTGTCACGGTAAACGACGTTAAGAATGACTAATTTTCAGGCGGATGCCTAGTGAAAAGTGAATTTTCACTTGGCATCCGTTTGCTTTATAAGGAGATGAATGATGGTATTTAAAGCAAAAAGTCCTAAAATTGATATTGAAGAAGTTCGTAGTTTGTCTAAATTAGAAGGACAAATACTTGCTAACAAATTCCAACGTGATCAAGAGCTTGAAGCGATTATTCGAGGAGAAGACCAACGTATTTTGTTGGTGATTGGCCCTTGCTCATCTGACAATGAAGAGGCAGTTCTTGAGTATGCGAAGCGATTGTCAAAACTTCAAGAAGAAGTAAAAGACCGTATCTTTATGGTGATGCGTGTTTATACAGCTAAACCACGTACAAATGGTGATGGCTATAAGGGCTTGATTCACCAGCCAAATGCCAAAGAGGCACCTAGCCTTATCAATGGAATCAAAGCCGTTCGTCATTTGCACTACCGTGTTATTTCTGAAACAGGAATGACAACGGCGGATGAAATGTTGTATCCAGAGAACCTTCCCTTGGTAGATGATTTGATTTCTTATATGGCGGTTGGGGCTCGTTCAGTTGAAGATCAACAACACCGTTTTGTAGCTAGTGGAGCAGATTTTGCGACAGGTTTTAAAAATCCAACCTCTGGAAATCTAAATGTCATGTTCAACGGTATTTATGCAGCTCAAAATAAGCAGAGTTTTCTTTTCCTAGGGAAAGAAGTCGAAACTACTGGAAATCCTCTATCGCATGCTATTCTCCGTGGAGCTCTTAACGAGTACGGGAAGAACATTCCTAACTACTACTACGATAATTTGATGGATACTATTGCTCAGTATGAAAAGATGGGACTTGAGAATCCATTTATCATCATTGATACCAACCACGATAATTCAGGGAAACAATACATGGAACAGATTCGTATCGTTCGCCAGACTTTAATTAACCGTGATTGGAATGAAAAGATTAAAAAATATGTACGTGGGTTCATGATTGAGTCTTATCTAGAAGACGGTCGTCAAAATGAGCCTGAGGTCTTTGGCAAATCGATCACGGATCCATGTTTAGGATGGGAAAATACGGAAGCTCTTGTTCGTGAAATCTACCAAAAACTAGGAGAGTAATATGGCATTTATTGAGAAAGGCCAAGAAATTAATATTGAAGCGATTAAGGCGGAAACGCAATTATCTGCAGAAACCTTGCAACATAAGGAAAGCCGTGACCAAGAATTGGCTGATATTCTATCTGGTAAGGATGACCGCGTCCTTTTGGTCATCGGACCTTGCTCGTCTGACAATGAAGAAGCAGTCCTTGAGTATGCCCGTCGTTTGGCAGACTTGCAGAAAAAAGTGGCAGATAAGATTTTCATGGTTATGCGTGTTTACACGGCCAAACCACGTACCAATGGAGATGGCTACAAGGGCTTGGTTCATCAGCCAGATACTTCTAAAGCTCCAAGCTTAATCAATGGTTTACAGGCTGTTCGTCAGCTTCATTATCGGGTGATTACAGAAACAGGATTGACTACAGCAGATGAAATGCTTTATCCAGCCAATCTTGTCTTGGTTGATGACTTAGTGAGTTATCATGCAGTAGGTGCGCGTTCAGTAGAAGACCAAGAACACCGTTTTGTAGCTTCAGGAATCGATGCACCAGTGGGAATGAAGAACCCAACATCTGGAAACCTATCTGTGATGTTTAATGCCATCTATGCTGCACAAAACAAACAAACCTTTCTCTTTCATGGTCAAGAAGTTGAAACTTCAGGAAATCCCTTGGCTCACGTCATCCTTCGTGGAGCTATGAATGAATACGGGAAAAATGAACCTAACTTCTACTATGAAACTCTTCTAGATGCTATTGGGCGTTACGAGTCTATGGGGCTAGAAAATCCCTTTATCATGATTGATACCAACCATGATAATTCAGGGAAACAGTACATGGAGCAAGTTCGCATTGTTCGCCAAACTCTTCTCAACCGTGCCTGGAGTGAAAAGATTAAGAAGACAATTCGAGGCTTCATGATCGAGTCTTACTTAGCAGATGGGCGCCAAAACCAGCCAGAAATCTTTGGACGTTCCATTACAGACCCATGTTTGGGCTGGGAAAACACAGTAGCTTTAGTAGAAGAAATCTATTCTACCTTAACAAAATAAGTGAAAAGGATGGAGTTGGGGGAATCTCAACTCCTTTTGATGAAAATGATAGTTGGACACGGAATCGATATTGAAGAATTAGCTTCTATACAAAATGCAGTTGAAAAAAGAGAAGGCTTTGCGCAGCGTGTTTTGACAGACAAGGAAATGGAGCGCTTTTCTAGTCTCAAAGGTCGTAGACAGATCGAGTATTTGGCTGGTCGTTGGTCAGCTAAAGAGGCTTTTTCAAAGGCTATGGGAACGGGTATTGGAAAGCTAGGCTTTCAGGATTTGGAAGTTTTGAACAATGAGAGAGGGGCTCCCTACTTCAGCAAATCCCCGTTTTCAGGAAACGTTTGGCTATCAATTAGCCATACAGATCAGTTTGTGACAGCTAGTGTTATTTTGGAGGAAGATTATGAAAACTAGTCCACATAGACCAACCAAGGCCCTCATTAATCTAGAAGCAATCCGCTACAATATCCAACAGATGGGAGCACACATTCCTAAAGGCACCCTTAAATGGGCAGTCGTAAAAGCCAATGCCTATGGACATGGAGCTGTAGCTGTTGCGTCAGCCATCCAGGATGATGTAGACGGCTTTTGCGTTTCTAATATCGATGAAGCCATCGAACTTCGTCAGGCAGGGATTTCTAAGAAAATCCTCATTTTAGGAATATCCGAGGTGGAATCAATTCCGCTAGCGCAAGAATTTGATATTACTTTGACCGTAGCAGGATTGGAATGGATTGAGAATCTCCTTGCTGCTGAGTCAGACTTAGCTGGTTTAACCGTTCACCTTAAGATTGACTCAGGCATGGGACGAATTGGTTTTAGAAGTGCTAGTGAGGCCGAACAAGCCCAAGCTATGCTCAAAAACCATGGTGCTTCTGTCGAGGGAATCTTTACGCACTTTGCAACAGCAGATGAAGAGTCAGATACCTACTTTAAGCAACAGTTAGAGTGTTTTAAGGGAATCCTAGATGACTTGAAGGAAGTGCCAAAATTCGTTCATGCTAGTAACTCCGCAACGACTTTATGGCATGCGGAAACGATTTTTAATGCTGTTCGCATGGGGGATTCCATGTATGGTCTCAATCCAAGTGGACAAGTTTTGGAATTGCCTTATGAATTAAAACCAGCCTTGACCTTAGAAACAGCCATCGTTCATGTCAAAACAGTAGAGGCTGGAGCTTGTATGGGCTACGGAGCGACCTATCAGGCAGATAGTGAGCAAGTCATTGCCACTTTGCCAATCGGTTATGCAGATGGTTGGACACGAGACATGCAGCATTTCTCAGTTCTGGTGGATGGCCAATTGTGCCCTATTGTAGGACGTGTATCCATGGACCAAATCACGATTCGTTTGCCTAAGCTTTATCCCTTGGGAACAAAAGTTATCTTGATTGGTTCAGACGGTCATAAAGAAATTACTGCAACTGATGTAGCAGTTTACCGAGGAACCATCAATTATGAGGTAGTTTGTCTCCTCAGTGATCGCATCCCACGAGAATATTATTAAAAAAATGGAAAGGAGAAGAGCATGAATTTACATCAACCCTTGCACGTTTTGCCTGGTGTGGGACCTAAATCCGCAGAGAAGTATGCCAAACTAGGAATTGAAAACTTGCAAGATCTCTTGCTCTACTTTCCTTTCCGTTATGAAGATTTTAAGACCAAGCAGGTACTAGAGCTAGAAGACGGTGAAAAGGCAGTTTTGTCTGGTCAGGTAGTGACACCAGCTAGTGTTCAGTATTATGGTTTTAAGCGGAATCGCTTACGTTTTAGCCTCAAGCAGGGAGAGGTTGTTTTTGCAGTTAATTTCTTCAACCAACCCTACCTAGCTGACAAGATTGAACTAGGAGCAACCTTGGCTGTCTTTGGCAAGTGGGATCGTGCCAAGGCTAGTCTTACAGGCATGAAGGTTTTAGCCCAAGTGGAGGATGACCTCCAACCGGTCTATCGTCTAGCACAAGGTGTCAGTCAAGCAGGACTTGTTAAAGTCATCAAGACAGCCTTTGATCAAGGACTGGACCTCTTGATAGAAGAAAACATCCCCCAGTCCCTGCTCGACAAATACAAACTCATGCCCCGTAGTCAGGCTGTTCGTGCCATGCATTTTCCCAAGGATTTGGCTGAATACAAACAGGCTCTTCGTCGAATCAAGTTTGAGGAACTCTTCTATTTCCAAATGCAATTACAGACTCTCAAGTCTGAAAATAAGGTTCATGGAAGTGGATTGGTCCTAAATTGGTCTCAGGAAAAACTAACGGCAGTCAAAGAAAAGTTACCTTTTGATTTGACCCAAGCCCAAGAAAAGAGTCTGCAAGAAATCCTAACAGATATGAAGTCGGACCATCACATGAATCGACTCTTACAAGGGGATGTCGGAAGTGGGAAGACAGTTGTTGCAGGTCTAGCGATGTATGCTGCTGTAACTGCTGGTTACCAGGCTGCCCTCATGGTTCCAACAGAGATTTTGGCTGAACAGCACTTTGAGAGTTTACAGGAACTATTTCCGGATTTAAAACTAGCTCTTTTGACAGGCTCTTTAAAAGTTGGAGAAAAACGAAAGGTCTTGGAAATCATTGCTAAGGGGGAAACCGATGTGATCATCGGTACCCATGCTCTTATACAAGACGGCGTGGACTATGCCCGACTCGGTTTGATTATCATCGATGAGCAACACCGCTTTGGTGTGGGGCAAAGGCGTATCCTACGCGAAAAAGGAGAAAATCCAGATGTCCTCATGATGACGGCAACTCCCATACCACGGACCTTAGCCATCACTGCCTTTGGGGATATGGATGTTTCTGTTATTGATCAGATGCCAGCAGGACGCAAACCAATCGTAACTCGCTGGACTAAGCATGAGCAATTGCCACAGATCTTGACTTGGTTGGAGGGGGAGATTCAAAATGGCTCTCAAGCCTATGTTATTTCTCCTTTGATTGAAGAATCTGAGGCATTGGATCTTAAAAATGCGATCGCTCTGTCAGAGGAGTTGACGACTTATTTTTCTGGGAAAGCAAAAGTTGCTCTCTTACATGGTAAGATGAAGAGTGATGAAAAAGACCAGATTATGCAGGATTTCAAAGAGAGGAAGACAGATATCCTGGTCTCTACAACGGTTATCGAGGTCGGGGTCAATGTCCCCAATGCGACAGTCATGATTATCATGGATGCTGATCGTTTCGGACTGAGTCAGCTCCATCAGCTTAGAGGTCGTGTCGGTCGGGGAGACAAGCAGTCTTATGCTGTACTCGTTGCCAATCCCAAGACTGACTCTGGGAAAGATCGCATGCGCATCATGACAGAGACGACCAATGGTTTTGTCCTTGCGGAGGAAGATTTGAAGATGCGAGGTTCTGGTGAAATTTTTGGAACTAAACAGTCAGGTCTGCCAGAATTTCATGTAGCTGATATTATTGAAGATTTCCCAATCCTAGAAGAAGCTCGTAAGGTAGCTAGCTACATCAGTTCCCTCCCTAATTGGCGAGAGGATTCAGAGTGGCACATGATTGCCTTACATCTGGAGAAGAAAGAATATTTGGATTAAGTTTTTTCTAAGAAAATCTTAAGTTTGCTTTCAGATTGACTATCTATACTAGAGCCATCAAAAAGAAACGAGGGCTCTCTCATGACGATTAAAGTAAATTATCAAAAGACATTTCAAAAGGAAACTCAACCTTCTCCTAAATACTAAGAAAAGAGCGAAATCGCTCTTTTTTATTTTTTTAAAACTACTTTCAGAGGCATTCTTGCGGGGGATAGACCTTAAAAACACTTTCCATTTCCTTTTCTTTCTTGCATTGCTTTTCCATATGTGCTACAGTTATGATAACGGTTACAAAACAAAGGAGAGTTTTATGAGAAATCCAGCATTAGTAGAAGAAATGAAAACATACAGAGGAAGGGATGAAATTCCTCAAGATTTTGATGCTTTTTGGGATGGTGAGATTGAGAAGGTTTCGGTCTTGCCAGAATACCAACTAGAGAAACGTGACTTTCATATTCCAAATGTGAAATGCTATGAGCTTACTTTTAAAGGTACACGTGATGGCCTTATTTATGCGCGAGTGGTCTTACCAAAATTAGAAAAGAAAGTACCGGTCATTTTCCACTTTCATGGCTATATGGGACGTGGCTGGGATTGGACAGATATGCTAGCCTTTACGGTCGCTGGTTATGGTGTCGTATCTATGGATGTTAGAGGACAATCTGGATATTCACAAGATGGTTTGCGTTCTCCGTTGGGAAATACAGTTAAGGGGCAAATCATTCGTGGTGCAGTAGAAGGGAAAGAGGAACTCTTCTATAAAGATGTTTATCTTGATATTTATCAATTGATTGAGATTGTAGCTAGTCTCCCTCAAGTAGATGAGGAGCAATTGGCTAGTTATGGAGCTTCGCAAGGAGGAGCCTTGGCTTTAGTGGCTGCTGGTCTCAATTCACGTATCAAGCGAACAGTTGCTATCTATCCATTCTTGTCAGATTTTAGACGCGTGCTAGAGATTGGAAATACGAGTGAAGCCTATGATGAACTCTTTCGATACTTTAAGTTCCATGATCCATTCCATGAGACAGAAGAGCAAATTATGGAGACGCTTGGTTATATCGATGTGAAAAATCTTGCCCATCGAATCAAAGGTGAGGTGAGAATGATTACCGGGCTTGATGACGATGTCTGCTATCCGATCACTCAATTTGCCATCTACAATCGTTTGACTTGTGAGAAGAGTTATCGCCTCATGCCTGAATATGCACATGAAGCGATGAATGTCCATGTTAACGACCAGGTCTACAATTGGTTGTGTGGGAGTGAAATTTCCTTTACCTATGTTGGTCATTAAAAAAATGTAAAAAGAGCCCTGTTAAAACCAGGGCTCTTTTGTCGAGGGGTACAGAAAGTAGTTTCAAAAAACTTGAAACATAAAAATATATCTGAAAGTAAATTCTATTATAGATTATGAAGGCTATTATTTAGAATATTTATTATATAATAAATGTAACATCAAGTCGAAAGGAGTAAAATGGTTGCTTACTGGAAGGAAGTAAGCAACCACATTTCAGATGAAAAAGAATGGGGGAACCCATCAATAATACAGTTTCTTTACATGATTGATGCCCTAGAGGCTAAAAATTTTAAGTAAAAAAGAAAGCGCTTTATTTTTTGTAAAAAGAAAGGAAAATTATGACACAGAGAGATTTTGAACGGAAACAACGTTTTGGAATTAGAAAGTTTACAGTAGGAGCTGCATCGGTAGTCATTGGAGCAGTTGTTTTTGGTGCTTCACCAGTTTTAGCTCAAGAAGCTCCAGCAACTAGTGGTGAAACAGCTGGACAAGCTTTGCCAGAATTGCCAAAAGAAGTAGAAAAAGGAAATCTAGCTAACTTAGATAAGGAACTTGCTGATAAGTTGGCAACAGCGACAGATAAAGGAACAGAAGTTAACCGTGAGGAGTTGCAAGCAAATCCGGGTTCTGAAAAACCAACAGAAACTGAAACCCCAGCAGAGACTCCAGCTGCAGAAACTGGAAAAGCAGAAGAAACGGAGAACCAAGGAGCAATTGCTCGGGACTATTACTCAAGAGAATTGGAAAATGTCAACACTGTCGTAGAAAAAAATGAGGTTACTATTAACTCAGAAAATAATCAGCGAGATGATCTTACAAGTGACTTAGAGAAACTAAAGAAACTTCAAGATGCAACAGTGCATATGGAGTTCAAACCAGATGCATCGGCACCACGTTTTTACAATCTTTTCTCTGTATCAAGTGATACCAAGAAAGATGAGTACTTCACCATGTCAGTCTTTGATAATACAGCCCTTATCGAAGGTGCGCAATTCTATGATAAATACACGGATGCGCCATTAAAGGTTCGCCCAGGTCAGTGGAATTCAGTTACCTTTACTGTGGAAAAACCAACAACTGAAGTCCCTACTGGAAGAGTTCGTCTATATGTAAATGGTGTCTTGTCTAGAACAAGTCTAAAATCTGGGAAATTCATCAAAGATATGCCAGATGTGAACCACGTTCAAATCGGAGCGACCAAACGAGGAAGTAAGACAGTTTGGGGGTCAAATCTACAAGTTCGTAATCTAACAGTCTACGACCGTGCCTTAACAGAAGATGAAGTTCGAACACGAAGTCAATTATTTGAAAGAGGAGACTTGAAGCAAGAACTTCCAGAAGGGGCTGAGATTTCTAAAAAAACAGATGTCTTTACAGCGGGTACAAATGGGCAGTCAAATCCAGATGGTATTAATAGCTATCGGATTCCAGCCCTCCTTAAGACTGACAAGGGGACTTTGATTGCTGGTGCTGACGAACGCCGCTTACACCACTCTGACTGGGGTGATATCGGTATGGTCGTTAAACGAAGTGAAGATAAGGGTCAAACATGGAGCAATCGCATCACTCTTACGAATCTACGTGACAATCCAAAAGCCAAGGATCCAAACATTGGTTCACCAGTAAACATCGATATGGTTCTGGTCCAAGATACGGAAACTAAACGAATCTTCTCAATTTACGATATGTTCCCAGAAGGTAAAGGAATCTTCGGAATGTCTTCTGAAAGAGAAGTTGCCTATAAGGAAATTGATGGAAAAACTTATCAAATTCTATACCGTGAAGGAGAAAATGGAGCCTATACAATTCGTGAAAATGGGCTTGTCTACACACCAGATGGCCAAGCAACGGATTACCGAGTTGTTGTAAATCCTGTTAAGCCTGGATATAGCGATAAAGGTGACCTTTATCAAGGTGAGCAGTTACTAGGAAATATCTACTTTACAAGCAATAAAACTTCTCCATTTAGAATTGCTAAAGACAGCTATCTATGGATGTCTTACAGTGATGATGATGGGAAGACTTGGTCTGCGCCACAAGATATTACTCCAATGGTCAAAGCTGATTGGATGAAATTCTTAGGTGTGGGACCTGGAGTGGGCATTACCCTCCAGAATGGACCTCATAAAGGTCGAATTGTTGTCCCTGTCTATACGACAAACAGAACCCACCACCTCAACGGTTCTCAATCATCTCGCATTATCTATTCAGATGACCATGGTAAGACTTGGCATATGGGGGGCGGTGTCAATGACAACCGTACACTTCATGATGGCACAGTAGTTGATTCAAGCAACATGAACAATTACTACGCTCAAAATACAGAAGCTTCTGTTGTTCAGTTGAACAATGGTCAGTTGAAACTCTTTATGCGTGGATTGACAGGAGATTTGCAGGTCGCAACAAGTAAAGATGGTGGAGCAACTTGGGAAAAAGATGTGAAACGCTATTCAGATGTCACAGATGTTTATGTTCAAATGGCGGCAACTCACACAGTTCAAGATGGTAAAGAGTATATCCTTCTAGCCAATGCTAATGGACCAGGTCGTAAGAATGGTCATATTCGAGTGGCTCGCGTAGAAGAAGATGGCGAGTTGACTTGGTTGCATCATCATTTGATTCAAGAAGGTGAGTATGCTTATAACTCACTTCAACAAATCGGTCCAAAAGAATTTGGTCTCTTGTACGAACACCATGAAGCGGGTGGTAATCCTTATACTCTATCCTTCAAGAAATTTAACTGGGATTATCTAACTAAAGAGAGACTTGCTCCTAAAGAAGTGAAAGTGACACAGGCTATGGAAAAATGGCCAGGTATTATTGCTATGGAGTTTGATTCAGAAGTCTTGGTAAACCAAGCTCCAACTCTCAAACTAGCGAATGGTAAGACTGCAACCTTCATGACTCAGTATGATACGAAGACTCTCCTATTTACGATAGCTCCTGAAGATATCGGTCAAAAAGTTAAAGCTATTGCAGCAGGTGCAATTGAAAGTATGCATAACTTACCAGTATCTGTGGTAGGTACTAAACTTACGAATGGAGTTAATGGTGACGAACCGGCAATCCATGAAGTTCCAGAATTCGAAGGTGGTGTCAATGGTGAGGAACCGGCTGTAGCAGAGCTTCCTGAGTACACTGAACCTATTGGAACAGTAGGCGACGAAGCAGCACCAACAGTAGAAGTTCCAGAATTCACAGGCGGTGTCAATGATGATGAAGCAACAGTAACAGAGCTTCCTGAGTACACTGAAGCTATTGGAACAGTAGGTGACGAAGCAGCACCAACAGTAGAAGTTCCAGAATTCACAGGTGGCGTTAATGCAGTCGAAGCAGCAGTTCATGAAGTCCCAGAATTCACAGGTGGTGTCAATGCAGTTCAAGCGCTCAAGCATGAACTCCCAGAATTCACAGGTGGCGTCAACGCAGTTCAAGCGCTCAAGCATGAAGTTCCAGAATTCACAGGTGGCGTCAATGCAGTCGAAGCAGACAAGAACGAACTTCCAGAATATAAGGGCGAAGAACAACCGCTTGTAACGCTAGTAGCGCAACAAGATAAGACTTACCAAGCGCCTGCAGCTCAACCACAACAGCCAGCTCTCCCTGCAACAGGAAGCCAAGTTTCAACTACACTAGTATCTGTTGGAATCGTTGGAATGTTCCTCGGCTTGCTTGGAATGGCTAAGAAAAAAGAAGATTAATGAACAATTAAATCTTAAAAGTCTCTATAAAAAGAATTAGACTGATACTTAGAGGGTCTGTAGCACGTAGTTGCTACAGGCTCTTTATTTATAGAAAACGAAGATCATGGCGAAAATGGAAAATAGAGGGAAATTCAAACAGGAACATTCTCTCTGAAACTACTTTCAGGAGATTCTGTTTCATAAAATTGTTTTGAAACTTCAATCTATTCTAGTACAAGTTATTGAAAGCGCTTTAAAAATGATATATAATAGGCTCATAAGAAAAAAGAAAAGGAGGAAAGTGGATGCCACAGATCAGTAAAGAAGCCTTGATTGAGCAGATTAAAGATGGAATCATCGTTTCTTGTCAGGCACTTCCTCACGAACCGCTTTACACAGAAGCGGGAGGTGTAATGCCCTTGCTAGTCAAAGCGGCTGAGCAAGGTGGAGCAGTCGGTATCCGAGCAAATAGTGTTCGGGATATTAAGGAAATCAAAGAGGTCACAAATCTTCCGATTATCGGAATTATCAAACGTGATTATCCACCACAGGAACCATTCATCACAGCTACTATGAAAGAAGTTGATGAACTAGCAGCTCTAGATATTGAGGTAATCGCTCTAGATTGTACTAAGAGAGAACGCCATGATGGCCTAGAGATTCAAGAATTTATCCGTCAAATCAAAGAAAAATATCCAAACCAACTCTTGATGGCTGACACAAGTACCTTTGAAGAAGGCCTAACAGCAGTTGAGGCGGGAATCGACTTTGTCGGAACAACCTTGTCAGGCTACACATCTTATAGTCCAAAAGTGGATGGTCCAGATTTTGAACTCATCAAGAAACTATGCGATGCAGGTGTAGACGTCATCGCAGAAGGAAAAATTCATACACCAGAACAGGCTAAGCAAATCCTAGGTTACGGAGTGCGAGGCATCGTAGTTGGTGGCGCTATTACTAGACCAAAAGAGATCACGGAACGATTTGTTGCAGGTCTCAAATAAGACAATTAAAACACGAGGAGAGTGGTTGATTTATAAAATAAAATGAAAACGTATACAAAGTTGTCAATACTCACTATCCGTTTCGGATACGCTTATCATCATTTAGGAGAATACTAATGAAATTTAGAAAACTAGCTTGTACAGTACTTGCGGGTGCTGCTGTTCTTTCTCTTGCTGCTTGTGGCAAATCAGACGCTAAAAAAGACGCTGCAGCGGATTCAGGGAAAACTGAAATCACTTGGTGGGCTTTCCCAGTCTTTACTCAAGAAAAATCTGGTGACGGTGTAGGTACTTATGAAAAATCTATCATCGAAGCTTTCGAAAAAGCAAATCCAGATATCAAAGTTAAATTAGAAACAATCGACTTCAAGTCTGGACCTGAAAAAATCACTACAGCTATTGAAGCTGGAACTGCTCCAGATGTACTCTTTGACGCACCAGGTCGTATCATCAATTACGGTAAAAATGGTAAATTGGCTGAGTTGAACGACCTCTTCACAGACGAATTTGTGAAAGATGTTAACAACGAAAACATCATCCAAGCAAGTAAAGCTGGCGATAAAGCTTACATGTATCCAATCAGTTCAGCACCATTCTACATGGCTATGAACAAGAAAATGTTGGAAGATGCTGGAGTTGCAAACC
>OGKA01002073.1_pt1 | contig 13550 bp, 14 predicted proteins | sample 1572211 | NCBI WGS metagenome assembly OGKA01 (sample SAMEA2582125, study PRJEB24529) | metagenome | biome: Human gut stool | place: China | collected 2011
TTGGTGCTACATTGTCTGGTTCCGTTGTTAAGATTCTCGTTAAAAATGGTCAATCCGTAGCTAAAGGTGAGCCATTGATCGTTACAGAAGCGATGAAGATGGAAACTACAATTACAGCTCCAATGGATGGTATCGTAGAAGAAATCCTAGTTCGTGAAGGTAGCCGCATCGAATCTGGTGACTGCTTGCTTCGCGTTGAAGATGCTCCTAAACGATAGTTAGAATAGTAGATAAAATTAAAAATAGTATTTCTAAAGTATTTCATAAAATGAAAAACTGAAGAATAATAGAAGAATCCCTAGGAAATCCTAGGGATTCTTTGTATTTTAAGGGGTTTCATGGTACTATATATAGTAGAGAAAATGGGCGTATTCTGCGCTGTTTCAGAGTGATTAGTAGAAAAGGAGTAGTAACAGATGAGATGTCCTTATTGCCAGCACACAGACACGAAGGTGACAGACTCTAGAACGACTGATGAAGGTAATAGTATTCGCCGTCGCCGAGAATGTATCAATTGTGGCCGTCGCTTTACTACCTATGAAATTATAGAAGAAGTACCACTTATGGTAATGAAGAAAAACGGACGCCGCGAATTATTTGATCGCGGTAAATTATTGAATGGTCTATTGCGCTCTTGTGATAAACGCACAGTGCCTATGTCCGTTATGGAACAAGTAGTTAATGATGTAGAGCGCGATATTCGTAACGAAATCAATCAAGAGGTTACAACTGACCGCATTGGGGAACTCGTATTGCAACAGTTGAAAGATATTGATCAAGTTGCGTACGTTCGATTCGCCAGCGTATATCGTAAGTTCGATAATATCGATAGCTTCATGGAAGAGCTTAAAGCGCTTAAAAAATTAGATGCTAAAAAACCAAAACGTAGTTAGTTGATGTTACTACATAGTGAGGCTTTATGATAGATTTACATTGCGATACGATAATGCAATTACTCGATCATCCCGATAGTGGTGATTTATATCGTAATACTTGGAAAATCGATATTGAGAAATTACAAAAGGCTCACAGTAAGGTACAAGATTTTGCACTCTTTATCAATCTTGGTGAGACGAATGATTCTTATGGTCGTTATGAAGAGATGCGAAACTTATGTACCACACAAATTCATCTCTATAGAGAGCACATACAGCATGTGCTCTCTTATCAAGATGTAGAGTCCGTGTACGAGTATGGTAAGATTGGTGCCCTTATGTCCATCGAGGAAGGTGGCGTACTTGGCGGCGACTTAGATAAACTTAAACAAGCTTATCAAGATGGGGTTAGATTGATAACTCTTACTTGGAACTATCCAAATGGTTTGGGAGAACCTCACTGTGGTGAACAACACAAAAAATTAACACCTAAAGGTATTGAGTTTGTAGAAGCTATGCAAGATTTAGGGATAATCGTGGACTGCTCTCATCTTAACGATGCTGGTACTGAGCAATTAGGTGACATATTAGATGTACCCTTTGTAGCATCTCATTCTAATGCGCGCGAAGTTACTGCTCATACTAGAAACTTGCCTGATAACTTAATTAAACTCATAGCCAATAAAGGTGGTGTTATTGGGCTTAATTTTGCCCAATCCTTCTTGGGGACATCGCCCGTTAGTCGCATAGAAGATATTGTAAAGCACGGATTATACCTTATCAATAAAGGCGGAGAGGATGTAGTTGCATTAGGAACCGACTTTGATGGTATTAAGCCAAATACAGAAATTAAAGATGCTTCTGAAATGTATCATCTCTATGATGCATTTAAAGAGGCTGGTTTATCTGTGGAGCAATGTGAAAAATTGTTCTGGAAGAATGCAGATAGACTGTTAAAGGAGATTTTATAATGACTGATTTAAATCCAATCATTGCGGATCGTTTCACCGAGCATCTTGAAGTGTTTGGTAAGACGATGGAGCATATGGATACCATTCAAGAGATTGCCTATCGCTGTAAGGCGGCTCTCGATAATGGTAATAAAATTTTATTCTGTGGTAACGGTGGTTCTGCAGCAGATTCTCAACATTTAGCAGCAGAATTAATTGGTCGCTTTAAAAAGGAACGTCGTTCTTTTGCCGCGGTGGCTTTAACTACAGACACCTCTGCATTGACTGCGATTGCTAATGATTATGATTTTGATGCTGTCTTTGCTCGCCAAGTAGAGGGGTTAGGCCGTACAGGTGATGTACTCATCGGTATTTCTACTTCTGGTAATTCTAAGAATGTTGTGAAAGCAGCTGAAATGGCTCGTTCTATTGGTATGCATACTATTGCTTTCACCGGTGAAGGCGGCGGTAAATTAGCCGAATTATGTGACATTACATTGGCAATTCCTAGTAATGTAACAGCTCGCATTCAAGAAATGCATATTTTAGCTGGGCACATTATGTGCGAACTTATTGAAGAGGATTATTAACCTTTAGGTTATACGTGATACATATATGTGGTGCCGATTTAATTCTCATTTTAATCAAGCACACATATCATTGGGGTAAGGAATAGGTGGACTATGATAAATACTACCATTAATCAGTTTTTAACAAAGCAACTGCCAAACTTGAAGATTGCCGTTGTAGGCGATGTAATGGTAGATCGTTATGTTTTTGGTGATGTAAGTCGTATTTCTCCAGAAGCACCGGTTCCTGTTAACCGAGTGTCAAAAATGAAAGAGGTTCTTGGTGGGGCTGGAAACGTTGCATCTAACTTGTCTAATTTAGATTGTAAGGTATATCTCGGTGCACTTGCTGGTAATGATGACCATGGTCGCCTATTGCAACATTTACTTGATGCCGACAAAATCGATACAACCGGTTTAATTACAAGTGATGACCGTTCTACCATTACAAAGATGCGCATCTTGGGTGATCGTCAGCAAATGATGCGCCTTGATTTTGAAACGATTACAGATTTAACAAGCGGAGAAGAGGCACAACTAGCTACTTGGCTTGAGAATCTATGTAAGTCTGGTATCGACGGTATTGTCGTATCTGACTATGGTAAAGGTGTTTGTACGCCTACCTTATTGAAGAAAATCTTTAGCTTAGCTAAAGAATATGGTGTGCAAACTATCGTTGATCCAAAAGGGTCCGATTGGTCGAAATATAATGGTGCGACCTGCATAACACCAAATGTAAAAGAGCTTGGTGAATGTGTGGGCCGTAAATTAGAAAATGATGATGCTACAATCGTTGAGGCCGCTAAGTCAGTACTGGCTAATGTTGATTTAGAATATATTGTGGCTACACGGTCAGCAAAAGGGATTACTGTTATTGCAAAGGATGGACGCACATGGCATAATCCGGCTACACAACAAGAGGTATTCGATGTAAGTGGTGCAGGCGATACCGTTGTATCTATGATGATGACTTGTCTTGCTAGTGGCTTATCTATGCGCTTAGCCTTGCATATCGCCAATGGTGCTGCTGGCATCGTAGTGTCTAAGGTTGGGACCTATCCAATTCACCGCTCTGAACTATTAGACTTATGGCACTCTTTTAAACATAGCATTCAGTCTAAGCCTCTATATACGAAGGAAGAGATGAAAGAGCTTATTACACAATGGCAAAGCAAGGGTGAAACTGTTGTATTCACTAATGGTTGTTTTGACATTCTTCATCGTGGCCATATTACGTACTTACAAGAGGCCGCGCAACTTGGTGACCATCTCATCATTGGTTTGAATTCAGATGCATCTGTTAAACGCCTTAAAGGTGAAACTCGTCCTATCGTTAGTGAAGAGGATCGAGCCGCTTTATTGAGTGCATTGCAATGTATTGATGGGGTTGTATTATTTGAAGAAGATACTCCCGCTGAGTTATTAGCATACTTACGTCCTAATACGCTTGTTAAGGGCGGCGATTATAAGATTGAAGATATTATCGGACGCGAGTCCGTTGACAATGTAGAGGTGCTTTCATTTAAAGAAGGTTATTCTACATCTGATATTGTAGGGAAAATAGCCACTATGGCTAAGGAGGGCAAATTATGATTATCGTAACAGGTGGTGCTGGTTTTATCGGCAGTAATATTGTGAAAGCACTAAATGACCGTGGTCGTACAGATATTCTTATCGTAGATGATCTTACAGATGGTCGTAAAATTCGCAATATTCAAAATCTAGAATTCTTAGATTACATCGATTGTGATGATTTTGATTGTGCTATCGCTGACGGTACATTCGATGTGGGCCCTATTGAAGTCGTATTCCACGAAGGCGCTTGTGCAGACACAATGGAATATAATGGCAAATACATGATGAAGAACAACTATGAAGGTTCTAAAAATCTATTCCATTATTGCCAAGACCGTCGTATTCCATTCATCTATGCATCCTCTGCATCTACTTATGGCAATGGTACTAATGGTTTCGTAGAAAAACCAGAAGCCGAAGAAGCCCTCAATCCATATGCGTATTCTAAGTTATTATTCGACCGTTATGTGCGTAAGTATGAAGGTGAATATACTGCTCAAGTAGTAGGTTTACGTTACTTTAACGTGTACGGGCCTAACGAAGCACATAAAGATAAAATGGCTTCTTTGGTACGTCAAATGTTCTACAAAAATAAAGAAACTGGCGTTATCAACCTCTTTGAAGGTACAGATGGCTACGAAGACGGTGGTCAAACTCGTGACTTTATTTATGTAAAAGACGTAGTTAATGTAAACTTCTACTTCTGGGAGCATCCAGAAATTTCTGGTACTTTTAACTGCGGTACTGGTAATGCTCATAGCTTTAATCAATTCATGCAAGCTGTTATCGATTATAACGGCCACGGCAAGATTGAATACGTGCCATTCCCAGAGGTTTTAAAAGGCAAATATCAAAGCTTTACAGAGGCTGATACGACTAAATTATTGGCTGCTGGCTATGATAAAGGATTCCACAAAATGGAAGATGCCGTTAAAGAATATTGTGAGCTATTAGATAATAACGAAGGATATTTACGTTAATGCGCAAGGTGTTATTTTTAGATCGCGATGGCGTTATTAATAAAGACGTTAGTTATTTATATAAAATTAGCGATTTAGAGTGGGTAGACGGTGCAAAAGAGGCCTTAGCTTATGCCTACAGTAAAGGATATGACCTCATTGTGGTGACGAATCAAAGCGGAGTGGCCCGTGGTTATTACAAAGAGTCTGATGTACAGATTCTTCATGACCATATGGCTCATGAACTAGACCGCAGTGGGGCACCTATTTTACACTTCTATTACTGCCCTCATCATAAAGAAGGGGCCATACCTCTTTATGCGATAGACTGTGAATGTAGAAAGCCTAAGCCTGGTATGATCAAGCAAGCTATTAAGGACTATCATGTCGATGCGACAGAAAGTTTCCTGATTGGAGACAGTCAACGTGATGTTGATGCCGCTGAGGCAGCTGGGGTAAAGGGCTATCTATTTACAGGTACTAATCTTTTAGATTTTATGAAAACTATCATTTAATCTATTATTTAATCAATTATTTAATATACTAATCTGATATTGCGTTTGTATTCGCTTTATTTTTAAATCTAATGTAAAGCTATTATAAGGTTCTTTACTGTTGTGTTGTATTTGGGAGGCTATATGAAAGACTACAAGAATATACTCATCATAAAGATGAGCTCATTAGGGGATGTAATTCATGCATTGCCTACCTTGTATGCTGTGCGTAAGAATTGGCCTGATGCTCGTATTACATGGGCCATTCATGAACAATTCGCTAGCCTCTTACCAGGTACACCTTGGGTTGATGATGTGATTATCATCGACAAGAAACAACTTAAAAAGCCTTCTTACTTATATCAATTGTGTAAGGATTTACATAGTCGTCATTTTGATATGACTTTAGACCTTCAATGTATTGCTAAAAGCGCCATTGTATCATTATTATCAGGTGCGCCTGAAAAATATGGCTACTGGGAGCTTCGTGAAGGCAGTAATTTAGTTAATAAAGCCCTCGTTGGTGAACATAAATATGATCATGTTATCGAACGATACCTCGATACCGTACGTGCTCTTGGGGGCGATGTAGAAGGCGTAGAGTTTCCTATGCCTGCTTATGTGGAGGCGGAGAAGTCCATTAAGCATAAGTTACAATCTCATGGTGTAGAAGATGAATATGTAGTAGTTGTACCAGGTGCTCGTTGGATTGTTAAGGAGTGGCCGCTCCTTAATTTTGGAGAACTTTGTATTCGGTTATGTGAATCGGGTAAAAAGGTCGTTATTGCTGGTGCTCCAGATGATGCAGAAAAAGGAGATTTCATAGAAACCTATGTGAAAAATAAGAATCTCATCAACCTAGTGGGATCTACATCAATGCCAGAACTAATTGAGTTGATTCGACACTGTGAAATTTTCATCAGTGCTGATACGGGTCCTTTGCATATTGCAAATGCTTTGAAGCGACCATTGATTGCCATGTTTGGTACTACGTCTCCTAAGCGGACTGGTCCCTATGGAGGTAGTCATGTACATCTCATTATTTCTCCGACTTCGAAGGCTACACCTGAGCAACCTCTGGTAGATGATCCAGATTGTATGGCTCAAATTCCTGTAGATGCAGTATGGTCTGTATATGAACAAGTACTTGGAAAGGAACTATGATGGAATTAGATTATAAGCGCATTGTGGTCACCTTTCTCATGCACTTAGGTGATGTTATTTTAACGACTCCATTCTTAGAGGTGCTACGTAAAGCGGCTCCACATAGTCATATTACATATGTAATAGATGAAAAACTGCAACAAGTGATGCAATATAATCCAAATATTGATGAACTTATCGTTGTAGATAAAAAAGGACGTCATAATAGTATTTCTGGGCTCAATGAGGTAGCTCGTGAGATTAATGCAAAGGGTAAACCTGATATCGTTATCAATTTGCATCCCAATGAACGTACTTCCTATTTAGCCTGGAAGATTCATGCGTCCATTACGACTGGTATGAGTCATTTTTTGTTTAGACCATTTATGACAAAGTATACCCGTCTAGACCGTAAAACTCGCCACGCTGCAGATATGTACATCAATGTACTTGAACAATTAGGTGTAACCGATACTTCTAACTCTGGCTTACATATTGAAACTTGTGAAGCATGGCGCCGTGAGGCTCAAGATTTCTATGCTAGTCATGGATTAACCGATAGTGATACGCTTATCGGTTTTAATATTGGTAGTGCTGTTCCTGAGAAGCGCTGGCCTGCTGAACGATTTGCCCATGTAGCCGATCATTTTGGTCGTTTAGGGTATAAGACGGTATTCTTTGGCGGCCCTATGGATCTTGAAATGGTGCAACCTGTAGTAGAGCAAATGGAAACGAAACCGATTGTGGCTACTGGAAAATTCCAGTTAGGACCATTGGCGGCGGCTATGAGCCACTGTAATCTATTGATTACAAATGACTCTGGTCCTATGCATGTAGGAATCAGCCAAAAGGTGCCAATTGTGGCACTCTATGGGCCATCAAACCCATTCTTTTATGGTCCGTACCAAGCTCATGCTATCGTTCTTGAAACGATGGACTCCTATGAGGTTGGTAAAAGCATGAAAAAGATTATTAAAGAAGGAAATTACAAAGGGTTATCTGTAATTTCTGAAGAACAGGTCATTAAAGCGGCGGAAACGTTGCTTTCAGAATCGAAATAAAAGCCTATGAATTATATAGTATTTGATTTGGAGTGGAATCAACCGTATAGCAACGACATTAGCTTTATGAAGCGTACTAAAATGCCGTTGACTGGTGAAATAATTCAAATCGGAGCGGTAAAACTGAATGACGAGATGGACATTGTAGATCATTTTACGATGTTCATTAAACCTCAATACTTGCCACGGATGCATAAGCATGTACGAGAGCTGACGGGGATAACCTCTAGAGAACTCGATCATGGAGTGCCCTTTAAGACGGCTATGCAGCACTTTCAAAATTGGTGTGGTGATGAATATATGTTACTGTCTTGGGGGTCTGATGATATTCTTATTTTAAGAGAAAATCTTATGCTCCATAAGATGAAAGCCTTATCTTATGATCAATGGGTAGATGCACAAATGATTTATGCCTATCAGCGATATGGTACAAATCAGCAGTATTCTGTGGCGCATGCTATGGAGGATCTCAATATATCGACAGAGCATTTGTCTGCTCATAATGCATTGCATGATGCTGTATTTACGGCTCGTATATGTCAGAAGCTAGATATTCCACAAGGAATTTTACATTATGACCAAATTCGCAAGGAAAGTAGCAATCCTTTCCTATATCCACCGATTTTGACATTTTTTATGTATGAAAACTTCCCTGAGAAGAAGCGTATCGTTCACGATAGACGTGTACGTTTATCTTTCTGCCCGTATTGTCAGACTCGTTTAGAAATGAGTAGGCCAGAACGATTACAAGGGGACAAGCATCTCGCCATTGGCTTTTGCCCAAAACATGGCGATTTTGCAGTGCAACTTAAAGTTGGAAAATATACGATTAAGTCCGGTAGTACTAAATTCTACGTTACAAAGGTATTAACGCATTGTACGGACGAAATTCGTTCTCTATATACTCAGAAGTCTGAAATTAATCGAGAGAAAGAGCGAAAGTATTTGGAATTTCGCCAGGCGGAACTTGAAAAGGACCGCCAAAAATAATTTTTAATTACTGTTCACATCTACAGTTTCATAATTGCTAGATTGTGGGCATTTAGAAAGGATAGATTATGGAACGCAAATATGCATGGCATAATTATGACGATGCCACTATGGAAAAGGTATATGCCTTAAGTGATATGTATCGTCAATTTTTAGATAATGGTAAAACAGAACGGGAATGCGTAGTGCAGGCCGTAGAATTTGCAGAGGCAAAGGGCTATGTAAATCTAAAAGATATCATTAAAAATAATACGCCAATTAAGGCGGGGGATAAGATTTATTACACCTATATGGATAAATCTATTGCTCTCTTCAATATCGGTACAGATGATATCGAATTAGGTATGAACATTTTAGGTGCTCATATCGACTCTCCTCGTATTGACGTAAAACAAAACCCTCAATACGAAGATAGCAACCTTTTATTCTGGGATACTCACTACTACGGCGGTATTAAAAAATATCACTGGGTAGCTATGCCACTTGCCATTCATGGTGTTGTGGTAAAAACAGATGGAACTCGTATAAATATTAATATTGGCGATAAAGAAACTGATCCTGTATTCTGTATTACAGATTTGTTGCCTCATTTAGGCCAAGAGCAAATGCAAAAGAATGCGGCTAAAGTAATTGAAGGGGAAGCTCTTGATTTACTCATTGGTAGCCGTCCGGTAAAAGATGAGGAAAAAGAAGGGGTTTCTAAATTCATTAATAACCTTCTTGAAAAAGAGTATGGCTTTGTTGAGCGTGACTTGTTATCTGCAGAGCTTGAAATTGTACCAGCAGGTAAGGCGCGCGATATGGGCTTTGACCGCTCTATGGTAATGGCATATGGCCAAGATGACCGAGTATGTGCGTACACATCCTTAGTGGCTATGCTTGAAGTAGATAATGTAAAACGTACTACTTGTTGCTTACTCGTCGATAAAGAGGAAATCGGTTCTGTAGGTGCTACGGGTATGCAATCTCGTTTCTTTGAAAATGCTGTAGCTGAAATTCTAACACTTATGGGTAAACCAAATTCTGTTAGCGTTCGCCGCACATTGGAAAAATCTCGTATGTTATCTTCCGATGTTAGTGCTGGCTACGATCCACTTTATGCATCTGCGTATGAAAAGAAAAATGCTTCTTACCTTGGTATGGGCGTAGTATTTAATAAATTTACAGGCTCTCGTGGTAAAGCTGGCTCTAATGATGCCAATGCTGAGTACATGGGCTTTATCCGTCGTGTTATGGAGTCCAATAATGTAACGTATCAAACGGCAGAGCTTGGTAAGGTAGACCTCGGTGGTGGTGGTACAATTGCGTACATCATGGCACTTTACGGTATGAATGTTATCGACTGTGGTGTAGCAGTTCTTAGCATGCATGCTCCGTGGGAGGTTACTTCTAAAGCCGATATTTACGAGGCAAAACAATGCTACGTGGCATTCTTAAATGCAGCTGATGAAACAATCTAGTGTAATAGGGCTTTCACCAATGGTGAAAGTCCATTCTATGTGAGGTATATATGAATCAAACGGAATTAGGCGCAGCTATTGAGGCTGCGAAGGGAGAGACAACCGAGGTTAAGACTGTAAAGGTCGATATCTTTGATATTCCTGAAATAAAAGCTGAAGAATATATTGCAAATCGTGAAGAGGTAGCTGAGGCGGCTGCTGCAGTTATGAAACCATACTGCGTAACAGTAAAGCGAGAAACCCTAGATGAAGACGAAGGGGAAGCTGTGGTAGGTTATTATGTAACGGGTGAAATCTTGATGTGCGTTATTCTCGACCCATTTGAAGTACCTGTTATGAAGGTAGCACTCGATAAAGGCACTCTTAAAGAATATATTCTTGCAGCAAATGATTTGACAGAAGATATGCTAGCATCTTTAGAAAAATAGTTGGATTTCTTGTCTTTATTGTGTTTTACACATAATAAAAATGTAAAATACTTTACTCTGCTACATTGATGTAGTGGATAAATTTGTTTATAATAGAAGTATTATAGTCATTGCAGATAGGAAGGAAATCCCCATGAACTTGAAAAAAGGTATTGCCCTAGCACTCACGGCGGCAGCTTTATTAGCTTTTACAGGCTGTGGCTCAAATGGAACAACATCGAATGGTGAATACAAAGTTGGCGTAGTACAACTCGTTGAACATCCTGCACTAGATGCGGCAAATAAAGGTTTTGTTGATGCTCTTAAAGAAAAGGGATTAGCTGAAAAAATTGCTTTTGACCAACAAAACGCACAAGCTGATCAGTCTAACTTGAATAGTATTGCTCAGCGATTCGTATCTGATCGTAAAAACTTGATTTTAGCAATTGCCACTCCAGCAGCGCAATCTATGGCGAATGCAACTCATGATATTCCAATCTTGGGTACTGCGATTACAGATTATGAAGCAGCTAAACTTGTTAAATCTAATCAAAAACCTGGTGGTAATGTGTCTGGTACATCCGACATGAACCCAGTAGAGCAACAAGTTGACTTAATTTTACAAGTAATACCGAATGCAAAAACAATCGGTACTATTTATAGCTCTAGCGAAGTAAACTCTCAAATTCAAGTAGAGAAGATGAAAGCTTACGCAGCTACAAAAGGCATTAAAGTTGAAGAAGTTACAGTTTCTAACGTAAACGATATTCAACAAGCGGCTCAAAACCTCGTATCTCAAAGTGTAGATGCCGTATATGTACCGACAGATAATGTTGTAGCTTCTGCAATGAGCAATCTTGTAGCTATTACCGACCCAGCAAAAATTCCTGTATTTGGCGGTGAAGACAACCACGTAAAAGGTGGTGCACTCATGTCCTTGTCTGTAGATTACTACAAACTGGGCTACCAAACAGGTTTGATGGCAGCAAAAATCTTAACTGGCGAAGCTAAAGTTGAAGATATGCCTATCGAAATGCAAAAAGAATTTAAATTAGTTGTGGGTAAAGAAAAATTAGAAAAATTGGGCATCACCTTACCAGAGGATTTGATGAACAAAGCGACTATGATTTAACACATAACTGGTAAGGAGTTACATATGAATTGGAAAAAAAGTATTGCAGTGGCACTTAGTGCCTTCACTATTATGGCAATGGTAGCTGGTTGTGGTTCTAATACTGCAACTAATGACCAAAAGAAAATCGGCGTTATTCAATTAGTAGAGCATCCATCCCTTGATGCTGCTAATAAGGGCTTTGTTGATGGTCTTGCTTCTAAAGGCTACAAAGATGGTCAAAATATTAAGTTGGATCAACAAAATGCTCAAGCTGACCAATCTAACTTGAACAGTATTGCCCAACGCTTCGTATCTGATAAAAAAGATTTAGTATTAGCGATTGCAACGCCAGCAGCGCAAACAATGGCAAATGCATCTCATGATATGCCGATCATGGGTACAGCTATTACAGATTACGTAACAGCTAAACTCGTTCAATCTAATGAACACCCAGGTGGTAACGTATCTGGTACATCTGATATGACACCTGTTGAAAAAGAGGTTGATCTCATTATCGCATTAGTACCAAATGTAAAACGCATTGGTGCTATTTATACATCTTCTGAAATCAACTCCCAATTACAAGTTGAAAAAATGAAAGCTTATGCAGCTACTAAAGGTATCACTGTTGTAGAATCAACTGTTTCCAACGTAAATGATATCCAACAAGCAGCTACTAATCTTGTAAACCAAGATGTACAAGCAATCTATACACCAACAGATAATGTATTGGCATCTGCTATGGCTAACTTAGCACAAATCACAGATTCTGCAAAAATTCCAGTATTTGCTGCTGATGAAGGTATGACAATGACTGGTGGTGTAGCAACATATTCTGTTGACTATTATCAATTAGGTTACCAAACTGGCTTAATGGCTGCTAAAGTGCTTGCTGGTGAAGCAAAAATTGCAGATTTAGCTGTTGAAACGCAAAAAGATATTAAGTTAACTGTTAACGAAGAACGTGCTAAAAAATTAGGTATTACAATTCCTGACGCACTTCGTAAAGATATGAAACAATAGAGGAGATTTTGATGTTAGATTTAATGGTAGGCACCATAACCACAGGCCTTTTATGGTCCTTGTTAGCGGTCGGTGTGTTCATTACATTCCGTGTACTAGATGTGGCTGACTTAACTGTGGAAGGTACGTTCCCAATGGGGGCGGCTATTTCCGCTGTTTTAATTACAAGTGGCATGAATCCAATCCTTTCCATTTTACTTGCCGGTGTGGGTGGTATGATAGCAGGTGCTGTAACAGGCTGGATTCACACAAAACTAAAAATTCCTGCATTATTGGCTGGTATTTTGACAATGATTGCTTTGTACTCTGTGAACCTTCACATTATGGGCAAAGCTAACGTATCCTTGCTTCGTATGGATACAATTTATTCTATCCTCGGCGGTGTATTCCACACTCCTAATATGTGGTCTGCTGCTATCGTAGGCGTATTGGTCGCTGTAGCTGTATGCTTGTTCTTGTTCTGGTTCTTCGGCACTGAAATTGGTACAGCGTTACGTGCAACAGGTGTTAACCCTCAAATGATTCGCGCTCAAGGCGTAAATACTGATAACATGATTGTTCTAGGTCTTTTGATTTCTAATGGTTTTGTTGGTATGTCTGGCGCTCTTATTGGTCAATTCCAAGGCTTTGCCGACGTAGGTATGGGTATTGGTACCATCGTTATCGGTTTGGCATCTGTAATCATCGGTGAAGTAGTATTCGGTACGAAATCCTTCGTACGCAGTCTTATCGCCGTAGTACTTGGTTCCATCGTATATCGTATCGTTATCGCTGCTGTACTCTACATGGGTATGCCGCCAAACGATTTGAAATTATTCACTGCAATTCTCGTTGCCATTGCGCTTTCCTTGCCTACATTGAAAGCAAAATGGTTGGCTCGCTAAGGAGGACACTATGTTAGAAGTAAAAAATATGGTAAAAACCTTCTTT
>OGKA01002077.1_pt1 | contig 13520 bp, 10 predicted proteins | sample 1572211 | NCBI WGS metagenome assembly OGKA01 (sample SAMEA2582125, study PRJEB24529) | metagenome | biome: Human gut stool | place: China | collected 2011
CCTTCCTAGCTGTCTATTATGTCTTCTTTACTGTTATCCATGGTCTTAACAGTATTCTTCCAACAGCAAATGACCCTAAAAATTTATTTGAAATAGTTTTCAAGGTCAGTCCTAATAGTTCTGTTATCTTAGTTCTCAATATTGCCCTACTACTATGGGAATTTTACAATTGGAACCAGGCTGTCCACCAACAATCTATCGATAGACTTAACAAAGAACGTCATAAATTGTTGGGTACTATGACTAACTATAGCAAATCCTTTATCCAGATTATTATGCAAAAGAAAACGTCCTTCGACTTATTCAAGAAAAATCTCAAGGAGGTTTCTCTTGCCTTGGAAAATGAAGATACTGCCAAAGCTACTAGTCTACTTGAGATTTATAAAACGGACAATGCTAGCATTGGTAATCCAGAGACTCAAGAAAACTTGGATAGGCATAGCAATCCAATAATAGCTAGTTTCCTCTCTAACCGCATTTTAGAAATGCGAGCTGCTCATATTGATATTGCCATAAACATCAGTCCTCAGTTTGGTGAGATTCCTTTATCTGACCTTGATTTATATCAACTGCTCCAAACTTCGGATAGAGCGATATTTAAACTACTTCGTCCTGATGTCAAGATCAATAGTAGTTACCTTCAACTAGATCACTCACAACTCCTTGTTGTTGAATTACCAGTTTTGGCTGATAAGGTTAGCAAAGATAAAGAACTGAATGATTTAGTAAAGAGTTTGCCAAATGTTGACTATCGCATCGGTTTACATGCAGGTTATCTGACTCAAATTATTGAAATCTTTGAACCCGGTTATTAAGATCATTTTTAAAAAGAGCCACTGGCTCTTTTTTTGGTGGGCATATAAAGAGAAAGCGATTATTTTGGAACCATTAGAAAAAAAACACCGCTCTAAAACAATATGTAGTATTCTATGACAAGGTTTTACAGCATCTCTATCTTTAAGATATGCTGCTTACAACGGCAATACTTAAAAAGTAATCAACTAATTAACAAATCTAAAAAGAGACCTCAACCAATCGATTGATATTGTCGTATCTCCATTTGACCTAAATTTGTAGGATCACCCCCGCGTATGCGGGAAAAACATTGGCTGAAATAGCCGGAAGCCAAGCGGATAAGGATCACCCCCGCGTATGCGGGAAAAACCCACAAGGTAATTCATCAGGAATGTCAATAACGGGATCACCCCCGCGTATGCGGGAAAAACGCACTAACACCTAATGCCTTAGCAAAAACTTTGGGATCACCCCCGCGTATGCGGGAAAAACAATTCTAAACGCAAGTTCTCAAAACGTGGTTTAGGATCACCCCCGCGTATGCGGGAAAAACTAGATTTCACTAGCTGCAAACACATCACCACCAGGATCACCCCCGCGTATGCGGGAAAAACACTTAAACTGTATCTTATATAATGTATAGTGTGGGATCACCCCCGCGTATGCGGGAAAAACTGCCAAAATTTTAGACACACGGAAATCATTCGGGGATCACCCCCGCGTATGCGGGAAAAACATTGAGATTGTGAGCCGATAGTTAAATCAACTGGGATCACCCCCGCGTATGCGGGAAAAACTTAAGAGCTCAAAGATTCCATCTGGTTGTCTCAGGATCACCCCCGCGTATGCGGGAAAAACGGATTGTAACGGTCGTCCAAACGTTGGCACCTGGGATCACCCCCGCGTATGCGGGAAAAACCTTTACTTCAAAGATGGGAAATTACACCTTCAGGGATCACCCCCGCGTATGCGGGAAAAACCAATTGCCATATAGTAATTTCTCCTTTGTTAAAGGATCACCCCCGCGTATGCGGGAAAAACAAAGGCGATATTGTAAGCGATGATGCTGGGGCGGGATCACCCCCGCGTATGCGGGAAAAACTGTATTTTTTGAAGAACAAGTCAGATTTGACGAGGATCACCCCCGCGTATGCGGGAAAAACTACATGCAGGGCGAACTCGACTTCTCCTCTGCGGGATCACCCCCGCGTATGCGGGAAAAACGTCCGTTGATGGCCCTTGGTAGAGAGCTGAATAGGATCACCCCCGCGTATGCGGGAAAAACAAAATCATCACTTCTAAATCTCGTGGTCGTTCAGGATCACCCCCGCGTATGCGGGAAAAACTTTTTGGGTTTTAGGGTCGACCAAAGCAAGGCGGGATCACCCCCGCGTATGCGGGAAAAACTCAACGACCTTATTGATACCATCCATGAAGCCGGGATCACCCCCGCGTATGCGGGAAAAACCCTTTCAACGTTTTAATTGTGTCGATAGCACTGGGATCACCCCCGCGTATGCGGGAAAAACCGTTGCCACCTAACTTTTTGTAACTAGAGTGCAGGATCACCCCCGCGTATGCGGGAAAAACACTAAAAGATCCCAATGAAATTAAGACTTTTCTTTCATTCTAGCTAAGAATTTATTTACTTTAGTTGATAAATGATAGATTAGTCTAGCATCTTTCAAAGCTCTATGAGGAACTGAATCCTCGATTCCATATGACTTTAGGGCAGTCTGCAATTGATAATTATCCAAGAATAACTTCTCATCCTTGACATATCTCATTATATCATGAGTTTTATTTATTAATAAGGGTAAACCAAATTTATTCAGTTTATTATTGATAAACTGAATATCAAAATGGATATTATAGCCAACTAAAGTTAAATCACCAATAAACAATAAGAATTCAGAAAGTACTTCTTTTAAATCACGTCCTTCTTGATCTAATAAGGATTTAGAAATACCTGTCAATTTAAAAATTGTAGGAGGTAATTTCTCCTCATACTTAATCAAAGCATTAAATTCCTCTACTTGTTGTCCATTAAACTTGACTGCTCCAATCTCAATGATTGTATTCTTTTTCTCGTCTAGGCCATCAGTTTCGATATCAATAACAACATAAGGTTTTAAAGAGTTAGCTTGTGGTCCTCTATAACTAGAATATCGTTTTATTTTACGAGACTTCGCAGCGTTACTATATCCTAATTTAGGATGATTTTCTGAAGATGTCTTTGAGTTAGGTATTAATACTAGTGGAATACCATCAAAATCCACCACAGATTTTTGGGAATTTATCGTATCAAACTGATAACCAATCTCGTTACGATAGTAATAACTAATAGTCGCCTCTCCTTCACCAACATTTGCCTGAATTCTATTCCATAATTTCTCTCGAATCCTAGAATTAAAATTACCGATGTAAACTCCTATAGCAATCTCTTGCATCCATTTAGTGAGATCCCCCCTAAGAGACGGAGGTACACTTTTTAATGTCACTACTGTAAAGGGCATCTCACAGCTCCTCCTTGTAGCTAACACCATGCTTTACAAGCATATCTTTGTCATCCCATAAAGATAGAGTATCGACAAGTAGTTCTTCATCATCGTCAAGATCAAATAAATATTGAATATCCTGTACAATTCGAACTATTAATTTACCATCAACAAAGGAATCTCTAACCTTCTGACGAGCAATCTTTCCAATATCATCAATTTCAGTAAAATTAGCTGCGATTTCAAACGCCAACGGAATCGTTAATTCAGCTTTATATAAATCTGCTATGTCGTAGATAAAAGATAAATCATGGCCCGTATGTACAAATCCTAAACCTGGTGAAGCTCCTAATGCAACTACTATACTATGTACTAGTCCATATAAAGCTACATTGGCAGCTGACAAAGCTTGATTAACAATATCACCACCTTCAAAGTCATCAGGATTGTACTCTCTTTTAGTCCAAGAAACTTGATATTTTTCAGATTGCAACCGATAGACTCTTCGAACTCTTGCTCCTTCCCGTCCACGTAGTTGTTGCATAGTCATCGCAGATACATCTTCATCTGGGAATCTCATTTGATACATCTTACGTGCAACCGCTAAACGTAATCGAGAATTTGAGACAAGTTTTGCTTGTTTCTCTAAAAATTTTGTTGAGTGTGCCAAAGATCTCCCATGTGCATATTGACGAACACCACGCTCGCCAACCCAAACCATACTGGTTCCAGTATCTCCAATCAATTCTACAGCTCGATGACTAATATCGGTACCTGGTCCTAATAACAATACACCAATCATAGCAGCAGGTATTCGAACTGTTCCTCTACTATCCAGAACTGTGATTGCACTATCAACACGATTTATTTTAGCATGTTCAACGTAAATAAAACTAACACGATCGCTAATTTTAGGTAGTTCTCTCAAAGAAGTTTTCTTAGCTCCATTTTTTTCTACCATGACTCATTCCTCAAGTGGTACCACTGTCATCAAGCCAAAACCATATGCTTTTTTCTTTCCAACTCCCTCGGTCAGCATTTTTTTGAAAAGCGTATCATCACTAACAGTTAAAGTTCCTTCGTAAACAACTTTTGATAGTCGTATGGGTTTTTCTGGTTTCTGAAAAACTTCATAACCACGTTCAACAATTGAAAAACTTTCTCCTACTAATGAGAAGCCATTTTTCTCAGATTGTTTCACTAGAAAGTCCATCTGATGTTTAATCGTCACATGCGGTTTTACAACTCCTCGTTTTGATTTATCGGGTGAAGTAATTGAAATAACCGGATTTAGCACTACTCTAAAATTCATTCGACAACCAGTTTTGATGTTATTTAAAAAATGTTGATAGTCCTTAGTTTGAGAGCTTCCTACAACACCATATTTTTCAAGTTTTTGAAAATTAGGTTTTTCTTTACTTACAATAATAAGATAATCCTTACCTTGAATACGATCGATTCGCCATAATTTTCTTGTACGGATTGATTGCTCTAATTCCGATGGAAAACTCTCTTCCACCCAAGCATGATAAGCTCCTACATGCGTTAAATCTCTAACCTTTCGTCTATTATATCGATCAATTTCTACCCTAGAAATGTACATTACTTCAATCTCCTATACTCTCAAAAATGTTATGCTCTGTATTCCTATTTGAATAGTGAGGATTTTGAACACTGATTAATTCACGTACTTCATATCTAAAACCAAATCTTCTCCCTTTTTGTGAAAATGACCTAACATAATCTTGTCTCAACTGATAAACATCCTTATTGACTAACTGACTATCTAGATAAACTTCCAAAGAAATAGCATCCTTATCATGATATTTTTTCATAAACCATAGAGAAGCTTGCCATTTCAGAGATTTTAGGCTCTCTAATGGATTAACATCTGTCTCATCTAAGATAAAGTCTGCAGTTATTGGGAGTGCCCTTCTTCCCATAAAAGGTTGGAAATAGGGATTTTTTAGAGCACCTTTAATGATATCTATAAAGCTATCATCTCTATGGGAGAGGGCTACAACAAATACAGCATCTTCTAGATAATACCGATTTGTAACATAATTTCTATCAAATTTACCCTTTTCTGTATACTTCTGTGCAATATGGAAGTCTCTTAACAGATTTCCTTGTTGATCGACTCGAACAGCAAAATCGAGTTCATTTAGTTTTTGGATTTTTTTATCTTCGTCTCTCCTATAGCCTAAACTAGCAGCAAGTAGTCCAATTACCGCACTTTTGGAAGGATAAAAATCTGTATGCCTAGTTTCAAAATGTGAACTCGTCCCCCATGATTGTAAGGGGCCAGCAAATTTCAACAATATCGTCTTCATAGCATTCACCTTTTTAAATATATTGGGCTATCATTTCTGAAAAATCTTCCAATAATTTTGAAACTGAATCTTTTTCCTCCCCAATTTGTTTTAGACTGTCGCTCTCATGCAAAGTAAGATAGAAGGTCATAAGTGGTTTGTCTACAAATTTCTCAACCTTAATAAACTCTTTGGCGAGTTTATCGATAGATTTAGTAACATAGCCTTCTATTGATTTAACTGGTTCTTCAAATGCACTGACAAGATTAACCGGACGATCACTTCGAACCGTTACAATTAAAGTCTGTGGTAGCGTTTGATTAGCAAATGTATTTACTTTCCCTGTTGGAAGTGACTTTGCAAAAGCCTCAATGAACAAAGATAAACTATTCTCCAACGATTCCTCATTTCCTAATTGTTTTGATAATTCATGAATCGCAACATTTGCATAGCGATATAGTGTAGAAGAATTAAACTCTACCGTTCCAAGCATACCTGCACCTGCATTATCCTCTGGAGCTAAATCATCAACAGCCGTAAAGAAATCAAATTCAGTTTGTACAGCATGTGTGGAAATGGCATGTGCAACCTGAGAAGAAGAATCCTCATTAAGAGTTGGATCTTCAGCTACCATTCGACCAAACAGGGCGATATCAATAGCTGGATCTGCATTAGCCAACTTTTGAAGCTCTTTTTTATCTGTTATATTGTCATAGGCTGCTTGAGCTAACTTCTTAGCTTGACTATCACCCATAAAATAAAGTGCTTTAACTTCACCTTTTTTCTTGATTCCAGCAGCTATCAATACTTTATCGGCTTTTTCCAAAGCATCTTCAATACTGATAGAACTATCTAGTTCTACTATTTTATCTGCAACATATCTCACAATTTCTTTTGTTCTAATACCAACATTCGACTGATCACCATGAGTATTAAAATACTCTCTCATCGCTTTCTTCCATGCTTGAGAACTTACGCGAGATCTTCTAACTCCTCCATACTGAGCTGTTTTCGGGCTACCTGTATCATCTCTATTCATATTTGAAGGTGGTAAGGTTTGAATAGCATGAATATCTAAAAATAATCGTTGTTCAGTTGTCATTGTTTTTTTCTCCTTTAATTTGTTTATAATATGCTCTTGCCCAATTTAGGCGGACATTTTCTTGACTATTATTTAAAAACCAATATAAATCATTTGCTAGGCCAGAGTAATTAACCTGAATCACCGGTGACTCCACTTTAAGTAGCGAAATCAAATGCCTTAAATGATAAGTAAGTTCTTCAAACGTTGATGAGGTAATCATGGTATTGAATCGTCTATCAATTGAAGTGGCATCATCTTCTTTCCTAAGCTTACCAAGTGCAGAACCTATATTTTCATAGGGCTTAGAATCATCTAGCATCACACTTGTTGAAACACCTTGCTGATGCAATGCATACAATTGAAGCGCTGTATAAATAGCTAATTCCTCATAGCTTGGTTGCTGATAAGAACTTAGAAATTCCTCTGGTAAATTTTCGAACAGAATTGGCCACATTTCTGTTGCTTCACTCAAGGGTTTCCCCAATGTTTTCCTTACTTTTGCTAGTGTAGCTTTATCATATGTTTCCTCTTTTTGGTTACTCAATTTGAAAATAATCTTCTTTGTAACAGTCCAAACTGTTTGTTTAGTATGTTGTGACATTCTCTGCTCCTATTTTAACTGTTGACGAAGCCAAAAATCGAACGAATTATAGGCAGTTGCAATATTCTTAATTCGCCCATCTTTTTGGATACCAAGATAATCCCTCGTCCCCCCTTGATGTAAAATAACTTCTGCTTCAGCTTTAACTATTTTCTTCAGTAAAACTCTCCATTCTTGTATCTTAGAATCTTTATCATCTTCTGGTTGAATGCTAGCTAACCATTGTCGGAAAGGTTGATCGATTTTGAAATATAGACTTTCGACCATGTGTTGAGTATAACTACCATTAGAGATATTTCTGATTTCCTTTATATCATTAATATACGTTTTATATGTTCTTGAAATAATTTTTTTTGTTTCTTCTACTACTTCATTGATACGAGGAACCCACCCACCTTCGTCTAAATCCGTTAAAACCAAATCATTGATAAAAATTGAGTCAATAACCTCATCCGTTGGAAGCCATGAAGTAGCGTTTCCATCGTCTTGCATACTAATTGCAACAATATTTGATAGTCGATTTCCTATTATATCATCAATATATGTAAGCCAATCGATAACGCCAGGTTTTCTATGTTGAAGATTAGTATCTTTTATAGATAACAAGCCAAAAGATCGCCATAAAGATTGATTCAAAAGATGTTTCTTTGGTGTATAGCTATCCCTATTTTCACCTGAAACATTATACTTCCAAATTGTCATTGGCTCCAAAAAATTATCCCTATGATTGATATCAGGTAATTTCACAATTTCAAAAGAGAAAGGTTTATTTAAATTAATGTCTGGGTCAATATAGATTCCTCTACTCCAAACTGTATATAAACTAGCAATATTTGTAATAACTTTTTCATCAAGGTAGCTTTTAATGATATCAGAACTTTTACGTTCCCAGCAAGGTCGCTGAATATTTTCTACATTACCACATTCATTATATGGTGAAATATAATTTAGTAACAACGTTTCGAATAGAGTGTTACCTTTAATGTAAATAGCACCAATATCAAATAGCCATCCTTTCGAAGATTTATATTTTTCATTTCCAAAAATGACCTTATCGGATAATCCTGAATACCCTTGAAATGTAATTAGCCATCTAGCTAATTCTGCGGCAGTTAGAGTATTTTTATTTTCTCCATCTTTTGGGGAAAATAAAGCTATCTTATTTCCACTCTCAGATATAATTCTATTTATATTTTTACCCAAAATACTGCTTGCTTTAGCCTTGCTAATTTTATCTCCAGCAATCTCTTCTTTCGTTACCTGAAAAAATGGATAGTTTTCGTCTAATAAGTAAAAGCGATCTCGCCATTTTTCTAAGTATTGATTAACAATATTTGGAAATCTTTTATTAGTCCAAAGTTTTTCCCATGTTTCATAAAGAGCTTCTTCATAATTCTCAATATCCATCTCATCCACTGGTTCAAGCTGATTCCATCCTTCATCAATAGTAAGATACTCATAAGCATTTCCATCTACATCAAATCGGGAAAAGACTGTATATAAAACAGCCAACAATACTCGTAATACCGCAAAATCTTGTGTTTTCGTATCTCCTGCTAATTCTTTATACTGATGAGCATTTGTAAATAAATCCTGTAAAGAAACATCTTTTGTGGATCCTTTCTCGTCATAAACAACAGAAATCCAGGGTTCATCAAGTAAATTAAACCGACTCATTCTTATCCAACCTTTCTATGGTAACACCATATTTTTCATCATATAATAGTTTAAATCCATTCAGTATAAACTCATTGTTTTTATCAAAAATAATCCCAAGAGCTCCCTTTAACCATGATGAGTTTCGCCATTGACTTAAGTGGCTATTGTTATATCTTTCAAGCTCATTAATCGTTTGATCAATATTATAGGCTTTGGATAAACTCATCGGAAGTCGTAAAGTATTTTGTGCTACCTTTTTTGCAATTATAGGATCAGCAATGTTCTGAGATATGTCTTGATTTTCTTTGAACAAACCATACCCCTCAGATATTTTTTTTAAAGCAATCACTTCAATTGTATCTTCAATATCTCGAACTTGAGCATATGCTTTTTCTTCACTTTCATTTGGATGGAGGTTTTTTAACCAACCAATCAGACTGTTAGTTCGAACTCTCGATTTTTTTAAGACAGGATTAGCAATACGGTATGACTTTGCCTTTGTTTCTTTATTTTTAATCTTATCATCATGTTCTATCTTAGCATCCAAATATTTTTTATGAAGTTCTGGCTTTGGAAACGTAATTGTTAGGTCTGAATTATAAACCTTTTGGACTAGCGGTGAAATATCATCAGGAAGTCGTATTTTATCTGGTAAAAAGTACTGAGTTCTAGCTAATAGGTAGTCCCCATAAACCAAACGCGTTCCTTCATCAAAATCAAACTCTTCAAATGTTCCTAAAACATAAAATCTTGCTACTTCGTGCTTTTGGGGCCGTTTGATTTTGTGACGATGTAGTCGTCCGATACGTTGAATGAGTAAATCCATAGGCGCTAAGTCGCTTATCAGTACATCAAAATCAATATCTAACGACTGTTCAATCACCTGTGTACCAATAATGATTTTCTTTGGTGGACGCATTGCTTTTTTCCCAATTTCTTGCAGTAAATCCTTTTCTTTTCGGATTCTTTCAGTTGCTATGAAATTAGAATGAAGCAAATCTACCATATCATCTCCAAAAATATCTGAAAAATTTCTTGCCAATTCTTGAGATTTTCTCACCGTATTGACAATTATCCCCACTACTCCACCATTGTCAAGACCTTCTTTTACAATATCAAATAACTGTTCTTCTGGTAAACGATGAATGTAGATATTTTTTTGTTCTTGCTTTTCGAACATTTTAACTTGATGAATGTTAGGCCCGTCATTATAAGTTATTAAAGGATAGGCGTCTATTTTTATCTGATCTGTATTTTCAATATCTCGCCATTTCACTCCCATTCCAGCCATATAGCTTTTTATGAGTTTTTCTCTTTGTTGGGCAGGTAAAGTTGCTGATAAAATAATTACAGGAACACCATAAGCTCCCATCCATCTGATAGCTTCCAACAAATATTGGCTCATATAAGCATCATAAGCGTGGACTTCATCAATAACGATAACTTTTTTACTAAATCCTAAATGACGTAAGGCCAAATGTTTTTGTTTTAAAGCCACCATTAAAAATTGGTCGACCGTCCCAACTACAAAGTCATCTAATGCTGAAGTTTTTCTCCCAGAAAACCACTCATTGACAAAAATACTGCCGTTTTCCGAGTCGTCCATATTAATTGTATTTCCTTTAGGTAACTCAATAAAATCCGTATTTAAGGCTGCTTTTCCATGAACCAGCTGAATGGAAAAATGATCAGAATTGTTACCCTTTATATTCTCTGTCCACTGTTCAATCCTCTTAAAAATTCCATTGGAGGTTGCTTGTGTGGGCAATCCAAAAAACAATCCACTACATCCTTTTTTACTAGATAACTGCTCTGATACCGCCAGAGCCGCCTCTGTTTTCCCGAGTCCCATTGGCGCTTCCAGTATCACTATCCCAGGATTAGTCGTCTTTTCGATTGTTTGTGAGAGTATCAGCTGAAAATTTCGTGGACTAAATCCAAATCTTTCCTGATAAAGAGTAACAAGGTCAACGAAAGTTTCAGGTTGCCACAAGTTAGATTTTTTCCACTTTTTAAACCCAGTTTCAATACGTTGACTCTTGCTTTTCACATCAGTTTCATCCAAACTTAACAAAGGAAAAAAATGCTCATTACTAGCAATCCAGTCAGACATTATGAGTAAACCTGATAGAATAACTTGAGCAGGCTGTTTGATTTTTGGAAGCTGAGACACAGAATTAAACCCTGTTTCTGTTAAAGCCCAGTTTAAAAAAGCTTCTTGAGTTGACTTCCATTTCTGATAAACGAGACTATCTTTCTTTTCATCCTGGTAATAATTGGAGGGATAGCTCTTTTGAGAATTTAAACCGTCTAAATCATCAACTGGTCGTCCATGGTGTCCACCAATAATTGTTGCAATATCTTCGTCCACGCCATAATAGGATAACAAATATTGACCTGCAATGCTATGATGACTCTTTTTAGGGGAGGCTAATTGGAGAGAACTAATCCCAGAAAAACCTGCGCGTTCCAATTTTTCTAACAATTGGATATCCAAATCTACTGAATTTGCATAACCTTTTTGCGTCTGAAAAGCTGGTGTTGCTTTACCGATATCATGAACAGCCCCTAGGAATTGTGCCAATCTTTTCCCTTGGTTTTCAATATTTGCTTTAGCATTAATAGAATTTTCAATTAATACCTTTTGTCCTTCACTTAACCAATGTTCCCATAAGAGGCCTGCAATATTTTTCGTGTCTTCTAAGTGTTGAGTTAATGGTAACCAAAGAAGTCTACTATTTTCCTCTGTTTTCTTAGCCCAAAAATTATCATTAATATGTTTCATATACAAATTCCCTTTAACATTGTATCACCATTATATTTTATACCTAACACAAAAAATAAACAATATATAATTGAAAGAGCTTCCAACGCTTCATTTAATAGCTCTTTATTCATTTATAGCTATCACTTTTAACACCAAAAAACTCCCCTTAATAGTTTCTAGTGAAATAATGTGTTATTGTCACTGTCTCTATATAAAGGGAGTCTAGTTATTTTATATTTTTAAGTATCAACCTTCAACTACAAAGTATAGTTATTAAAAGCCGATACGATACATTTGGTAAGTAATTGTTTTTCAGGTCTTAAAAGGCGCCACCACCGCCTCCTCCGCCACCACCAGAGAAGCCACCGCCTCCAAAGCCGCCACTACCACTGTTCGAATTGATAGAGAAGCTACTTACGCTATCTGAGGCAGAAACGTAAGATTCTAGATAATTGACATTATTCATCATGATAAACGGTGCTGCTGAATAAGTAAACTCATCTAGAGATGGATTACTGAGGTGAATGTTGTATCGTTTTAGTACATCACTAACTTTTTTCGCCTGTCCATAGAGTGTCGCATAAACCAAGATACGATTCCATAGGATGACAGATTCTAATTCTGACTCTTTAAAGCTAGGAATACTCTGAATCATATTTTTAAAGCTATGCCACTGGTAATACGTTGTAATTTGGGTTGCATCAAGACATCTCTGACGACGTCTTTTCACCAAGAACCAGAATAAAACGGTAAGTCCAGCTATAGGTAGTAGTCCAAGAATATAGTGAAAACCAAATCCTGATCCAAATGCACCAAATAAGAACAAAGTTGAAAGTATACAAAGCATCATTGAAAGTGCCAAAGCTGCTACTCCCAATATGTTAAATGTCTTTTCTTTCGCACTAAAATCTCTATAAATTTTAGGAAGTCCTAGTGCAATTTCCTCTTTTTCAACGCCTTTGGCTACTTGATAGCCGTCATTAGAGAATTGATATTTGACACGTTTTCCCTGAGAACGAATAGTTTCTCGCTCATAGCTTGTTCTAGCACTCTTGAATTGTTTTTCTAGAGCATCTTTATCAAGATAATAACGCGAGAACATTTCACTATCTCTAATTTCCATGCGACCATCAAACAACATATCTAAGAATGCCCCTCCAAACGAAGAGAGACCTTCCTTTTCAATAAGTGTCAGAATATTACTATCACCTTCTCGCCTAAAAGTGAGATAACCTCTATCAATCAAATCTAGGATGGTAGCTTGCACCATATATTTGAACTTCAAAGGACCCGTTTCTTCTTTTAGCCCTGTTTTATCGAAAGACTGATTATAAACATTCTTAGCTAAGACCAAAGGTGCTAAATCTTGAGGAGCTTCATAAAGACGTGCATTGCGAGGGAAAGAAGGTGTCCTCGTACTATAAAAAACAATGAGGTAACAGAAAACACCAATAAGAACAAAGCTTAAAATTACAAGTGGCAAAATGACATAAAAAATGCGTCGGTAGTTTTCTTTAGACTTTTTGATATCTCTTTCTTTTTTAAAAAACTCTGCCTCATTTGTCTTATGTAATAAATAAGCCTGATTATTTTCCCGTAAAGCACTGGTCATTGGCCAGTAGGCATGTAATTCCAATTTACCTGATGATGGTAAATTGTCTACATGAACCTGATAACCTGTAGCAGTACGTTTAACCTGTGGGTCTTTTCCAAAATAGCCAGTGTGGGCATAAAGCTCTCCTTGACTTGCATCTAGACCATCAACTGTGAAATCAACCTGTCCAAATCCTTTATCCCAATCAGA
>OGKA01002088.1_pt1 | contig 13479 bp, 10 predicted proteins | sample 1572211 | NCBI WGS metagenome assembly OGKA01 (sample SAMEA2582125, study PRJEB24529) | metagenome | biome: Human gut stool | place: China | collected 2011
TAGAGTGCCTTGGCGCTGAAAAAGTTATCTGGCTTCCTTATGGTATTTATCAGGACGAAACCAATGAACACGTTGACAATGTTGCTGCCTTTGTTGGTCCTGCAGAGCTTGTTTTAGCTTGGACAGACGACAAAAGCGATCCTCAGTATGCCGTGTCTGCAGCTGATCTTGTGCTTTTAGAAAAAGAAACAGATGCAAAAGGGCGTACCTTCACCATTCATAAATTGCCAATCCCAGCGCTTCATCAAGTTGTAACCGAAGAGGATTTGCCAGGCTACATCTATGAAGAAGGGGAAGAAGAGCGTTATGCAGGTGAACGTCTTGCAGCTTCCTATGTCAATTTCTATATTGCAAACAAGTCTGTCTTAGTGCCCCAGTTTGAGGATGTAAACGACCAAGTGGCCCTAGATATCCTCAGCAAGTGTTTCCCAGACCGTAAAGTTGTCGGAATTCCAGCCAGAGATATTCTATTAGGTGGTGGCAATATCCACTGTATCACCCAACAAATCCCAGAATAGGAGAAAAAGATGAGAAATGTAAGAGTTGCAGCCATTCAGATGCAATGCGCTAAGGATGTGGCAACAAATATTCAAACAGCGGAGCGTTTAGTACGTCAGGCTGCAGAACAAGGCGCACAAATTATTCTTTTACCCGAATTGTTTGAACGTCCATACTTTTGTCAGGAACGTCAGTATGACTACTACCAGCATGCCCAGTCGGTGACAGACAATACAGCCATTCAGCATTTTAAAACCATTGCTAAGGAACTACAGGTCGTTTTACCGATCAGTTTCTATGAAAAAGATGGCAATGTCTTGTATAACTCAATCGCCGTCATTGATGCTGATGGAGAAGTGCTGGGTGTTTATCGGAAGACCCACATACCAGATGACCATTATTATCAGGAAAAGTTTTACTTTACGCCTGGTAACACTGGTTTCAAGGTCTGGGATACTCGCTATGCCAAGATTGGGATCGGTATCTGTTGGGATCAATGGTTCCCTGAAACAGCGCGCTGTCTTGCGTTAAATGGTGCTGAATTGCTCTTTTATCCTACAGCCATCGGTTCAGAGCCGATTTTGGATACAGATAGTTGTGGTCATTGGCAACGTACCATGCAAGGACACGCAGCAGCAAATATTGTCCCAGTTATCGCAGCTAATCGTTATGGTTTGGAAGAAGTCACTCCTTGTGAAGAAAATGGGGGACAAAGTTCCAGTCTGAACTTCTACGGTTCATCCTTTATGACCGATGAAACAGGAGCTATTTTGACTCAAGCTCAACGACAAGGTGAAGCAATCCTCTTAACTACTTATGACCTTGATAAAGGGGCAAATGAGCGGCTGAACTGGGGTCTGTTTAGAGATAGAAGACCAGACATGTATAAAGATATTGTCAGATGAGAAAAGGCCTCTTGGAGGCTTTTTCTTTATATACTATATTAATTTTTGATAAAGTATTAGAAATCTGATAAAATGGGGTATAAGAAGTTTTAAAAATTTTAAATGACAGTTTTTTAAAATTGAAACATTTTGAGAGGTAAAATATGATTACAGGCGAATTAAAGAATAAGATTGATCAGCTATGGGAAATGTTATGGACAGAGGGGAATGCGAATCCTTTGACCAACATTGAGCAATTGACTTATCTTTTATTTATGAAGGATTTGGACAGAGTTGAACTTGGACGAGAAAATGATGCTGAATTTCTAGGTATTCCCTATGAGGGGATTTTTCCAAAGGATAAACCTGAATATCGTTGGTCAACCTTTAAGAACTTAGGAGATGCGCAAGAAGTTTATCGTCTGATGTCACAAGAGATTTTTCCGTTTATTAAGAATCTGAAGGGGGATACTGACGATACAGCTTTTTCACGTTATATGAGGGATGCTATTTTCCAAATCAATAAACCTGCTACCTTACAAAAGGCGATAGCAGCTCTGGATGAGTTACCTACGGATATAAAAGATATTGGAGACATTTACGAGTATCTATTGTCAAAATTATCTCAGGCAGGAGCAAATGGTCAATTTCGTACTCCTCGTCATATCATTGATATGATGGTTGAGCTCATGCAACCGACAATTAAGGATATTATTTCAGATCCTGCCATGGGGTCTGCAGGATTTTTAGTTTCTGCAAGTCGCTACCTAGACCGAAGAAAAGAAGAGTGGCAAACAAATATTGACAGTGTAAAACATTTCCACAATACTATGTTTCATGGGAATGATACGGATACGACAATGTTGAGACTTGGGGCTATGAACATGATGCTCCATGGAGTTGAAAATCCCCAAATTAGCTATCTAGATTCTCTCTCTCAAGATAACGAAGAAGCTGATAAATATACTCTAGTTTTAGCCAATCCACCTTTCAAAGGATCTCTTGATTATGATTCAACCTCTGGAGATTTGTTGGCTACGATAAAGACTAAGAAGACAGAGTTGCTTTTCCTTGCTCTTTTCTTACGCACTTTGAAGCCAGGTGGACGTGCAGCTGTTATTGTACCGGACGGTGTCCTCTTTGGTTCCTCTAAAGCTCATAAAGGGATTCGTCAGGAAATCGTTGAGCACCATAAACTAGATGCAGTTATTTCAATGCCAAGTGGTGTTTTCAAGCCTTATGCAGGGGTTTCAACCGCTATCCTTATTTTCACTAAGACTGGAAATGGTGGAACGGATAAGGTTTGGTTTTACGATATGAAAGCAGACGGTCTGAGTTTAGATGATAAACGCCAGCCTATCAACGAAAATGATATTCCAGATATTATTCAACGATACCATCAATTAGAGAAAGAAGCAGAACGTAAGAGAACAGACCAGTCCTTCTTTGTTCCAGTTGATGAGATTAAGGAAAATGATTTTGATTTGTCCATCAATAAATACAAAGAAATCGAGTATGAAAAAGTTGAGTATGAACCAACAGAAGTCATCTTAAAGAAAATCAATGATCTAGAAAAAGAAATTCAAGCTGGCTTAGCAGAGTTAGAAGAATTACTAAAGTAGGGAGATGAACGTATGAAAAAAGTGAAGTTGGGGGAAGTTTGTGAGATAGTTACAGGTTCAACTCCAAAAAGTACTAATCCAGATTATTGGAATGGGGAATACAAATGGATTACTCCAGCAGAAATTTCTGATGATGATTTTATCATAGTTGACACACAACGTAAAATTAGTAAGTTAGGAATTGAAAAAACTGGGTTAAAATCATTTCCTATAGGTACAGTTTTATTATCGTCTCGTGCACCGATTGGGAAAGTTGCTATTGCTGGATGTGAAATGTATTGTAATCAAGGTTTTAAAAATTTTATCTGCTCAAATGAGATAAATAATGAGTATTTGTATTATTTTTTAAAATCAAGGAAGAATTTTTTGAATAATATAGGACGTGGAGCAACATTCAAGGAAATTTCTAAAAGTATAATTTCGAATATTGAGTTTATTTTACCATCCTATGATGTACAATGTACACAAACTCAAAATTTAAAGAAGATTGATAATCTTATTTATCTTAGAAAAAAAGTAATAAAAGAATATCATATACTCGTCAAATCCCGATTTAACGAGATGTTTGGGGATATTTTTGATAATCCACAGTCTAAATTAGAAGATCATACTGAGTTAAATCCTAATAAGAAAGAACTGCTAAACTTTAATGGAAATGTTTCATTTTTACCAATGTCAAACGTTAGTGAAAATGGGAAAATTGATTTATCTATAAATCGAAATATCGATGATGTTCGTAAAGGATTTACTTTTTTTAAGGATAATGACGTAATTGTTGCAAAAATTACGCCTTGCTTTGAAAACGGGAAAGGTGCTCCAGTATTTGGACTATTGAACGGTGTAGGATTTGGTTCAACTGAATTTCATGTTCTTAGACCCAAGAATACAGTAAATACAGTATGGTTATACCATGTAACAATGCTTTCGAAATTTAGACTTGAAGGTGAGAGAAAGATGACAGGAAGTGGAGGACAGAGAAGAATTACCAAGGATTTCATTAATAATTTTAAGTTAAATATCCCCCCTCTTTCCCTCCAAAACGAGTTCGCAGACTTTGTGGCTCAGGTTGACAAATCACAATTTGCTTGTCAGATGTCTATAAAACTGTGGAGAAATAGCTTAAAATCTAGTATAATATAGGTATCTATTTAGTCAAAGTGAGAGAAAAATGGGAAATTTTGATTTTCTTTTAAGTAACGAGGAGTATGAATCTTTTTCGAAACCCTGTATAGAAGCAGAAAATATGATTGGGACATCTACTGTAGCGACAGCTTTCATGGCACGTCGTGCCTTGGAGCAGGCTGTTCATTGGATTTATAGCCATGATTCCTATTTGGAAGCCCCTTATCGTGCTACTTTGTCTTCATTGGTGTGGGATGATGACTTTAGAGAAATCGTAGATCCAGAGCTTCATAGTCAGATGGTTCTCTTGATACGTTGGGGCAATCATGCTGCTCATGGTGGGGAGATCAAGGAACGTGAAGCGATTTTAGCCTTACATCATTTGTACCAGTTCGTAAACTTTATTGATTACTGCTACAGCAATGAGTTTGTGGAACGTTTTTTTGACGAGAAGTTATTGCCAATTTCAGAGAATGTCAAGAAAAGAGAAACACCACAAGCCATGGTGGAACTGCAACAGAGTTTACCTGTTATGCCTGACTTTCATGAACAAATGGCTGTACAGTCCTTGGAAGTTCAAGAAAATTATACAGAAAAACGTGAAACTGCTGCTCAACGGCAAGAGGTTTCCTTTCATATCGATCAGTTATCTGAGGCTGAGACGAGAAAACTCTTTATTGACATTGATTTACGCTTAGCGGGTTGGACATTTGAAGAAAATTGTCGAGTTGAAGTCGCTGTTAATGGACTGAAACACGGATCGGGAACAGGTTATTGTGATTATGTCCTTTATGGTAAAAATGGAAAGATTTTAGCAATTATTGAAGCCAAAAAGGCTGCAGTTAATCCAGAAGTTGGTGAGGTACAAGTCAAGGAATATGCTAAAGCGCTAGAGGAAAAAATAGGTTACCAACCGATTTGTTTTATTACAAATGGCCTCAAGCACTACATTCTTGATGGTGTAAATCGTCGCCAGGTTGCAGGATTCTATTCTCAAGAAGAATTGCAATTATTGATGGACAGACGACATTTGCAAAAACCACTGGAGGATATTTCTAGTAAAATCAGAGACGATATCTCTGGCCGATATTACCAGAAACATGCGATTGCAAGTGTTTGTGAGGCTTTTTCTAATAATCGAAGACAAGCTCTTTTGGTAATGGCAACTGGTTCTGGGAAAACTCGAACAGCGGTCTCTCTTGTTGATATCCTATCACGTCACAATTGGGTCAAAAATGTTCTCTTTCTAGCTGACCGAACATCTCTTGTAAAACAAGCCTATGATTCATTTAGGAAATTACTTCCAGATCTTTCGGTTTGTAACTTTTTAGAGGATAAAGCTGGGGCACGATCAAGTCGTATGGTGTTTTCTACTTATCCGACCATGATTGGAGCTATTAGTGATCAGGAAGAAGTCCTTCAACGCCCTTTCACTGTTGGTCATTTTGATCTTATCATTATTGACGAGTCCCACCGCTCCATTTATCAAAAATACAAGGCCATTTTTGATTATTTTGATGCTAGAATTGTAGGCTTAACGGCCACACCTCGTCAGGATCTTGATAAAAACACTTATGGATTTTTTAACTTGGAAAATGGTGTTCCTACCTATGCTTATGATCTTGAAAAGGCTGTTGAGGATGGCTACTTGGTATCCTATCATTCGATTGAAACCAAGTTAGAATTACCTACAGATGGGCTTCATTACGATGATCTATCCCAAGACGAAAAAGAATATTTTGATAGCCAATTTGAAGATGGTAGTCTAGAAAAAGACATTGATGCTGGAGCTTTTAATTCCTTTATTTTTAATAAAGCTACTGTAGAGATTGTTCTAGATGAACTAATGACGAGAGGGATTCAGACGGCTTCGGGTGATGAGATTGGAAAAACTATCATCTTTGCTAAGAATCATCACCATGCTGAATATATCAGAGAGATTTTTAATACACGATATCCTGAAAAGGGGAGCGACTATGCTCAGGTGATTGATTATAGTATTAAACATTATCAGAGATTAATTGATGATTTTAAAATCAAGGAGAAATACCCTCAAATTGCAATTTCAGTTGATATGCTGGATACAGGTATTGATGTTCCAGAGGTTGTCAATTTAGTCTTTTTCAAGAAAGTTCGCTCAAAAACAAAATTTTGGCAGATGATTGGTCGTGGAACGCGTCTCTGTAAAGATTTGTTTGGACCTGATCAGGATAAGGAAAACTTCTTGGTATTTGATTATGGTGACAACTTTGAATACTTCAAAGCAGATCCGAGAGAAGGAAATGGACGTCATATTGTTCCCTTGGCACAGCGTTTGTTTAATATCAAGGTTGACTTGATTCGTGAACTGCAGGACCTTCACTATCAAGAGGATCCATTTGCAAGAGAGTATCGTCAGCAACTGGTCTCAGAACTTCATAGCCATGTAGAGGACTTGAATGAGTTAGACTTTAGAGTTCGTATGGTCTTAGATATGGTTTATACCTATAAAAAATTAGAAAATTGGCAAAATCTTACAACGATTTCATGTGAAAATCTTCATACTCATATATCTCCTCTCATGTTTGATGAAGATAAAGAAAATGAAATGGCGAGACGATTTGATTTATGGATGTTAGAAATTCAAGTAGGACAACTAACCTCTAAGCCATCAAAGACTCATATCTCTCAGGTTATGAAAACTGCCCAGGCTCTTGCTTCAGTTGGCAATATCCCTCAGGTCTTTGCACAGGCCGAAATTATCAGGAAAGTACAAGAACCTGAATTTTGGGAAGAAGTTAGTTTATCCGAGTTGGAAAAAATACGCCTTGCGCTTCGAGATTTACTACAGTTTCTGGATAAACCGGAACGCACTGTATATTATGTCAATTTTGATGATCACATTCTTTCCACTGTCCATGATACTAAGCCATATTTACAAGTCAATGACCTGCGATCTTATAATGAAAAAGTTGAACATTATTTGAAAACTCATCTAAATGATGAAGCAATTTCTAAGTTATACCATAATGAAAAATTGACCTCTCAAGATTTATTAGTATTAGAAACTCTATTATGGGAAAAATTAGGAAGTAAATCTGACTATCAGCAGCACTATGAGAACAAGGCAATTCCTAGATTGGTGCGTGAGATTATTGGTTTGAATAGAGAGGCTGCTAATCAAGTATTTTCTAAGTTCTTATCAGATGAAAGCCTTAATGCTAAGCAAATTTCCTTTGTGAAGTTGATTGTCGATTATGTCGTTGAAAATGGGTATATGGATAAGTCTATCCTGACACAAGAACCGTTTAAATCTTATGGATCCGTACAAGTACTATTTCAACATCAAATACCAGTATTGAGGAATATTGTCCAAACAATTGACTTAATCAATAATTGCGCTGAAGAAGTAGCTTGAATATAGAAAGAAAATCACCATGCAAACACAAGAAGAAATGAATGTTCTGGTACCTGAAAAACTTGCAGAAATTGAGCATGATTATGATGTTACTGTATTGTGGGCAATTGAGTCTGGTAGTCGCGCTTGGGGCTTTGAATCTCCTGATAGTGATTTTGATGTACGTTTTGTATACAAGCACAAGCAAGATTTTTATCTAAGCTTGAACGATCATCGAGATGTCATCGAACTACCAATTGACGATACATGGGATGTGAGTGGTTGGGATTTGGACAAGGCTTTAAAGTTGCTTTATAAGTCAAATCCAACCCTCTTTGAGTGGTTACAGTCGCCAATCGTTTACCAGCAAGACGAAGGCTTTATTGACCGTATCCGTCCTCTTGTCAGTCAGTATTTTTCCGAGAAAAAGATGCTCCACCATTACTTGAATACTGCTAGAACTCAAATGAATAAGTATCTTTCAGGAGATAAGGTCAAACCTAAAAAGTATTTCTATGTTCTACGTCCTATTTTAGCTTGTCGTTGGATTGAAAAACATCACTCTGTTCCACCGATTTTGTTTGATGATTTGGTCAAAGAACTCCTCCCTGCTGAAATGAAAGAGCATGTGTCTAGATTGCTTGATATAAAGGTAAAGGGACCCGAAGGTATGGAAATTGAGCCGATAGAGCCAATTCAGGACTTTATCATCAAAAATATCCAAGAGCTGGATGACTACGTGCAAAGTGTGACAGAGGAAAAGAAAGACTGGAAAGCTCTCAATCAATTTTTCCTTGAAGAATTAAGTCGTGACTGAGGTTAATTATGGGAAAATGGACTTGTAAATGTGGTCAAGCAATGAACGACCACAAAGCCCCTGATCCAAATGCTTATTCGGTTTACTCGGATGAGTTGTTTGAAGAAATTTTTAACAATACTGATGAAGATAATAGAATTTCCTATGAAGACATTTCAGAGGCTTCCTTTTATATGTGGAAATGTCCCAATTGTGGTAGTTTTATGATCTTTGGCGAAGAGGATAATCCAAATTGTTTCACATTTTATGAGCGCCAGACCAGTGCAAAAGCTGAACCACTTTTCGATCCTGATCAGGAGTTAAATCTCGTTGTCGTTGAGTTTCAAGAAGGTGGAAATGGATATACTTATATCTGTGACGACTCAACTATTCATGTCGGGCATGCTGTGATTGTTCCAACCGGGAAGGAAAATACTGAAAAAACTGCTTTAGTTGTCCAGAAGTATCATGCCCTACCAAAGGATATCACTTTTCCCGTTGAAAAGTTAAAACGTGTCATTCGTAGATATACAGATTTTGATCCTGTGACTTCTACAATAGTTTGTGCAAATATAGTTAAACATGGGAGGATTTTAGATGCTTGTTTGAAAAAAGTAAAAGTAGATTCTAAACAAATCTATAATGGAATTAAAACTCCCTTGGGACACTTTTGGTTAGAGTTAAATGGAGTTCCTATTCCAATGAAAATCTCACAAATACAAGACAGAGATAAAAAGTATCAGGTGGATGGTGCCTTTTATATTAAGCCCGCCAAAGTAAACTATAGAAAATTCTTTACTCTAGAGTTATGTGCAGATTTTGATATTGATGCCTCTCGTTGGATTGACGTTCTATCAGATGAAAATGTTTGGGGAAACACCTGGGAAATGAATGGCCTTCAATTTGGAATTACTGCAGGAGAGTCCCCAGAATTTGAAGATGAAGTAGTTGCAAGAAAATTTAGCCGTATCCCACTTTATTATGACTGGCATCCAGAATTTGAAGACTATTATGGCTTCAGTTTAGCTTGGAAAAAATACGAGTCTGATAGCGATTTATCAATATTTTTCTATACAACGTAAGCTAGAGGAGAATAAGCATGAATCAAGCCTGGGAATTATTATTTGAGGGGAAGATTGAAGAGGCTAAGAAATTAGTCTCAGAAACTTTCTCATTAGAAACTTGCAAGGATTACAGCCTTCTCAATTTAATGGGGTATATTAAGCTCTTTGAAAAAGATTACAAAGAAGCTTTGATAATTTATCAAAACTATCTTGAAATAGCAATATCAAGTCAAGATAAAGAAAATGAACATATAGGATATCACCAGTTAGCCATGGTTTATCGTAAAATGAATGACTATCAAACAGCTCTTAACTATATCGATAAAGAGCGAGAAATCATTGAAAAATCTTTTCCAGAGGATGCACTCAAATCTTCGGTCAATAATTATGAGCAAGGTTATTTACGATTAAAACTAGGGGAAATAGCAAAAGCAATCATGTATATGGAACGGTCCTTACAGCAAGCATTACAAACAGATGATCTGATAGCTCAAGCCTGTTCCTATAGAGGTTTAGGTGAGATTTATTCTGCTGAGAATTCAGAAAAATCGCAAGAGAATTTTTTACAAGCTATCGAACTTTTTGAAAAAGCTGGCGATCAGATCGGAGCACAAGAAGTTAAAAGCTTACTAAACAAGAAAAAGTAGCCCGCTAAGGCTACTTTTTAAAATTCTTTATAAACATAAGTATTTTCAGGTTTGTCTACTTTGATGAAGGACTGGACTTCAAGGGTTGGGAGGACTTGGTTGAGTTCTTTGTGATAGTGATTGCTAATCTTACCTTTGACTCTGACCCAAGTGTTATTTTCGTACTGATTAGTGTTTCCTGTAGTCAAAAGTCCAAAAACTCCTGAATCAGCGATACAGTGCATAATACCAAAGCGAAAAATAAATTGACTATTGGTATGATTTGGATCGTTGTAGACAAAGCCAATAAACTCGATTTCCTTGCCTTCAAATTCGTTTGGAAAATCGTAGATAGCTTCCATAACTTCCAGGTAATTTTCATCATTGATAACTATACTAGATTGGGCTAAGTATTTATCAGCACTCTTCCGAATAATATTTTCATGAGCTGTTTGTGAATAAAAGCGACTGGTATCCGGCTTAAGATACTGACTGCTCGTTCCTTCACTTGCTTGGATTGCCTTGTCAGTTCCTTCCGACAAAGGGAAATAATATCCTTTTGCCGATACTGTTTGTGAATCCAGAGTGACTGTTGGAAAAGTAAATCCAACTAACAAAGGTAAACTTAAGAGGGCAAAACTAGCAAGCTTGGCTGAAAAACTATGTAAGTGACTATGTTCTTTCAAACGCTTGATGCAAATATAGGCTTGGACGATGGCTAGTAACAATGACAAAACCATGCTGATATAAGCCAGATAAGAGTAGTGGAGGTTTATATACTGATTGAGCTTACCTGATAGGTGCAGATAAAGGGTTAAGATAAAATAGCCAAATAAGATAAAAAATCGAATCATAGCATCACCCCGACTAGATAAGAATAGACAAGAACAACAAGAGTTACAATTGTCATGAATTGCCAAATAAATCGCGTTTTAAGATAATTCTTCATCATGAGTAAGTTCTTGACATCAAGCATAGGGCCTATAACCAGAAAGGCAAGCACTGGAGCAAAGCCAAAACTAGAGAGAAGAGAAGAACCGATAAAGGCATCCGCTTCACTACAGAGTGATAGAAGGAAGGACAAAACCATCAAAAGAACAATCGCAAGTAGTGGTGTTGCGCTGATGGATGTCAGGATACGAGTTGGTACATAGACCTGGACTATGCTGGCAAAAAGACAGCCAAAGACCAAGTAACGCCCCATATCAAAGAATTCATCAATAGCTTGGATAAAGACCTGAAGCAGTTTTTGACTTTTAGTCAAGTGAGAAAAATCATGCTCATGACAAGCCAATCTATTTTCTTTTTGAATAGGTCCCTCCCAAACAGAACCAAGAAGAAATCCCAATATAGTAGCCACTAGAATCGCGCCCAAAGCTCTTAGGAAAACCATTTGAATTGAATTACCAAAGGCTGAATAGGTAGCAAAAAGCACGATGGGATTGATGATAGGTGCTGTGACCAAAAACGGAACAGCTGTATAGCTTGGGACCTTTTTTTCCAAGAAACGATTGATAATCGGAACAATTCCACACTCGCAAGAAGGGAAGAGAAAACCGATGAAGCTACCAAAAAAGATTCTCCCCAAGCGATTTTTAGGGAGAAATCTATAAACTGTTTCAGGAGTCACATAGACTTCAATGGCACCAGAGATGATGCTACCGATTAAGACAAAGGGCAGTGCTTCGATAATGATAGAGAGAAAAATAGCACCTGTTTGTAAAATACTTGGAGAAAGATTTTCAAAAAGAGGCATCTATTTTTTCTTTTCAGCCTTGTCTTTCTTTTCTTTGTCGTCTGGGAATGTCACTTGCTTCAAGTCAGGAAGCTTGGCGAATTCTTCAAACATTTTATCTAAGTCATCAGTTTTTGTAAATTTAACAGCCATTAGGTATACCTCAATTCTTTATGTTACTTCTATTATACTATTATTTCTGAGAAATGGACGGATTTTAAAACAAACATGGCTTTTATCTTTATAAAGTTGAAATAAAGCAACAAATTAATGAAAACAAGCTTTCTTCCTTATGGTATAATAGTTTCATGGATAAAAAATATGAAAAAATTTCCCAAGATTTGGGTGTAACTTTAAAGCAGATTGATACTGTCTTGTCTTTGACAGCTGAAGGTGCGACCATTCCCTTTATCGCTCGTTATCGTAAAGATATGACCGGTAGCCTAGATGAGGTAGCCATTAAAGCTATTATCGACCTAGATAAGAGTTTAACTGCTCTAAATGATCGTAAGGAAGCCGTCTTGGCAAAAATCAAAGAGCAAGGTAAGCTAACAAAGGAATTGGAAGAAGCTATTCTAGCAGCTGAAAAACTAGCAGATGTAGAAGAACTCTATCTTCCTTATAAAGAGAAACGTCGCACCAAGGCAACGATTGCGCGTGAGGCTGGTCTCTTTCCTCTTGCTCGTTTAATCTTACAAAATGTTCCTGACCTAGAAAAAGAAGCAGAAGCATTTGTTTGTGAGGGTTTCGAAACTCCTCAAGAAGCTTTGGCTGGGGCTGTAGACATCTTGGTTGAAGCATTATCCGAAGATGTTACTTTACGTTCAATGACCTATCAAGAGGTACTTAGACGCTCTAAGATTACTTCTCAAGTCAAAGATGAAAGTCTTGATGAAAAACAAGTCTTTCAGATCTATCACGATTTCTCAGAAACAGTTGCAAACATGCAAGGTTACCGTACGCTTGCTCTTAATCGTGGTGAGAAGCTAGGCATTTTGAAAATTGGCTTTGAGCATGCGACTGATCGTATTCTATCTTTCTTTGCTGCTCGTTTCAAGGTTAAGAACGCTTATATTGAGGAAGTTATTCAGCAATCTGTTAAGAAGAAGGTCTTGCCTGCTATTGAGCGTCGTATTCGTACCGAACTAACAGAGAAGGCAGAGGAAGGAGCCATTCAACTCTTCTCCGAAAACCTCCGAAATCTCCTGCTAGTTGCTCCTCTTAAAGGGCGCGTGGTTCTTGGATTTGACCCTGCCTTTCGTACAGGTGCCAAGCTTGCGGTCGTAGATGCGACTGGGAAGATGCTGACAACACAAGTCATTTATCCAGTCAAACCAGCTTCAGCCCGTCAGATTGAAGAAGCAAAGAGAGATTTAGCTGATTTGATTGGCCAATATGGTGTTGAAATCATTGCTATCGGAAATGGTACTGCCAGTCGTGAGAGCGAAGCTTTTGTGGCGGAAGTTCTTAAAGATTTTCCAGAGGTCAGCTATGTCATTGTCAATGAGAGTGGTGCATCTGTATACTCAGCTAGCGAGCTTGCTCGTCAAGAGTTTCCTGACTTAACTGTTGAAAAACGCTCGGCTATTTCTATTGCCCGTCGCTTGCAAGACCCGCTTGCTGAATTGGTTAAAATTGATCCAAAATCAATCGGTGTCGGTCAATATCAGCACGATGTTAGTCAGAAAAAACTGTCTGAAAGTCTTGACTTTGTAGTTGATACAGTCGTTAACCAAGTCGGTGTTAATATTAATAC
>OGKA01002092.1_pt1 | contig 13459 bp, 9 predicted proteins | sample 1572211 | NCBI WGS metagenome assembly OGKA01 (sample SAMEA2582125, study PRJEB24529) | metagenome | biome: Human gut stool | place: China | collected 2011
CTGTTGCTTGTAGCCTCTTTGGCATCACCAATGATTTGGCCATGCAAGTCGTCAGCGTCGGCTTTATCATCGGGGTCATCCAAGACTCTTGCGAAACAGCCCTCAACTCTTCAACAGATGTGCTCTTCACTGCCATCGCCGAAATGAGCAGCTGGCCAAAAGAAAAACGCTATTAAATGATCCTATCTCAAATAGATAAGAAAACCCAGACCTCGCGATCTGGGTTTTCTTATTTCTTAAAGTATTGTTTGCTTTCTTTGATGATGACAGGGGAGAGAGCTAAAAGAGCAATCAGGTTAGGCAAAGCCATCAGCCCATTGACAATATCCGCAATCACCCAGACCAGATCCAGCTTAAGGAAGCCTCCTAGTCCAACCATAAAAACAAAGAAGGTCCGATAGAGGTTGATATGTTTGACACCAAAAAGGAATTCAAAACACCGCTCTCCGTAATAAGACCATCCAAGAATGGTCGTGGTCGCAAAAAGCACTAAACATAGGGTCAGAATGATGCCTCCGACTGGGCCAAAGACGCCTGTAAACGTATCCTGAGTCAGGGTACTAGTGCTGCCCTTTGCCATCCACTCACCTGAAACCAAGAGCGAAAGTCCTGTCAAACTACAGATGATAATGGTATCAATAAAGGTTCCCGTCATGGAGATCAAGCCCTGCTCGACGGGCTCATTGGTCTTCGCTGCGGCGGCTGCAATGGGTGCAGATCCAAGACCCGATTCATTAGAGAAAACTCCACGCGCCACCCCTTTTTGGATGGCCATTTTGACCGTTGCTCCTGCAAAACCTCCCATGGCTGCAGTCCCTGTGAAGGCACCTGAAAAGACCGATTTTAAGGCTGGAAGCAATTGGTCCAGATGCAAGGCAATGATCGTGACAGTCGCAACGATATAGGCAGCAGCCATAAAAGGGACCACTTTTTCAGAGACTTTGGAAATCCAGTGAATCCCTCCAAAGATGATGGTCGAAACCACCAGCGCAATCACTACACTAGCCACTTCTGGAGCTATTCCAAAACTTGCTTGAAGGGATCCCGTAATGGAATTAACCTGGGTCATGGTTCCGATCCCAAAGAGAGCTACCAACACTCCTGCAACCGCAAAGAAAATAGCCAGTGGTCGCCACTTCTCTCCCATCCCGTGAAGAATGTAGTACATCGGACCACCCGAGATGTGACCATTGTCATCCTTGGTCCGATAACGAATGGCTAAGAGCCCTTCTGCATACTTGGTCGCCATTCCAAAGAAAGCAGCCATCCACATCCAAAAGAGGGCACCTGGGCCACCTGTCTGAATCGCTGTAGCTACCCCTACAATATTCCCCGTCCCTACAGTAGCCGCTAGAGCTGTCGCAAGGGCTCCGAAACTCGAGATATCCCCGTGTCCCTCATCTTCTGTAAAGATCAGGCGAAAAGCTTTTGGAAGGTAGCGTATCTGAAGCAAACCCAAGCGAAGGGTCAGGTAGATCCCTGTTCCTACCAAGAGCACCAATAACGGGGCGCCCCACACTAGATTATCGAGTTGTTGAAAAAACTGCAATACATGATCCATTTTCTGTCTCCTTTTTCATCGACCGCTCGACAGAAAAGAGAAAAAGAAAGAGCACATGTCAAACATGTACTCTGGTCCTGCTTAAAATAGGGGGCTTTCCCTATCTTTCGCTCTGTCCTTTTACCTGAGAGTTTGAGTAGATGCATCCTCTACCTTGCCCCTTCGGTGCCATTTCTGGTCTCTCCAGAGTTCCGTCCATTCACAGTTACTCACGCTCCTGCAAACTTCATTCGGTCGTATGTAATTTTCTCTATTTTAATCGATTTTCAAAAGTTTGTCAATCATTTCTGAAAATATATTGTAAACCACCTGAAAATTTACGGTTTTTAATCACTCAAGGAGAAGTGATTGGTCATAAGGTTGCTAGCATCGAGCAAAATCTTGTCCAAGAGTTGATCTGTCGCTTCCTGGATTTGATCACTCATGGCTTGGTTTTCCGCTTCAAAATCAACGGTTTCACCTGCTGCAAGTGCACGATCGACTTTATTGATGCGCGCATGTCCCCAGGCCATTGTCGTTTCTTGGTAATCGTCCAAATCACCAACATGGTGAGCATAGTGAGGGTCAGCTAGTCCCGCAATAATCCGGTTGGCCCAGTAGAAGGAATCCGTTGTTACCTTAGCCGTCGTATTGGCAAAGTAGTCTGGCGTTGTATCCACTTGGGTAAAGAAAGGAACAGCTGTATTGTAAGGCATGGAGCCATAAGAAATCCATTGGATGCCTGTCGTTTCTTGTGGTTTATTGGGACGCAATTGCAGAATCGCTGTCTGGCTGGTCCGGTTGATCCCGATCGTCCGGAAGGTCCGCTGACTCACGTGATCTCCTTCAGGACCATAAGGATCGTAGATAGTGTCTTGGTAGTGGTTGCTCAAGATATATTTGACATCTTCAATCGTTACCTTACGATAAGGTTTTTGACACCAAGGAATCTCAAAGCTCCGTGGATCCTGCTCGATTTCAGGATTGAGGAAACGCTGGATGGCCCAAGCCCGCGGTGTATTGTAGTGACGGTCCTTGTCTTTTTGGCTACCAAAGGCATAGCGTGGATTAAAACCTTTCCCTTCTTGATCCAGAATCAAATGGTACTCTGTGACAAAATGTTCAAGATCCGGGTCACAAAGAAACTCATCTGGATTGCCAAATTCAAAATAATCACTTCCCAGTTGGTTCGGGTTGGTCACATAGGCATCATCAGGGACACGACGCGCCATCCAGTGGTGACCTCCGATGGTTTCCAACCACCAGATTTCATTCACATCTGAAATCGCGATCCCGTTAGACTCATAAGTTCCGTACTCTTCCAAGATCTTCCCGAGACGCAAGACCCCTTCGCGGGCAGTCTTGACATAAGGCAAGACCAAGGTCAACATGTCCTCCTCACCGATGCCACTCTCTACAAGAGGATCTGCCCCTAGCACACGGCTATTGGTCGTAATGGTCTCTGTCTCACTCATAGCTACATTGTAGACATTGATCCCAGCTTCTCCCCAGATCCCGTCTTTAGGAATCGCATCTGGAACCGCTGTATAGCGAACTGGATTATCTGGCAAGTCGATTTCAAAAGTTGATAAAACAGACTTGTAATGACGCGGTTGATCTTCTGGTTTGACCACGATCAATTTCTTGGGCGTAAAAACGCCATTTTGAGAATCCTCTGTTCGTGCTACAATGGTCGAACCATCATAACTAGCATTTTTTCCGACTAGAATCGTTGTACACGAATCTGCACTTTCACGTTTACGCATGCGTATCCTCCCAAATCATTCATTGCCTCTATTATAGCACTTTTAAAAAGGAGGACCTACTGAAAATCCAAATTGAGAACGGATCGTTTTCAATTTCTTTTAATCCGTTTCATTATGTAAGATTTTAAAAAACCTAGCTGTTTATCAGCTAGATTTAGATTGAAGAAAAAGTTTCGGTATTTTCTTAATTCATTCTAAGAATTGGAACATATTTATATTTCTATGCAGAATTACTTAACTTATTTTTCTTTAAAAAAATTTAGTCTACATTCTAAACCCTAGCTAATGAAAAGCTAGGGCTTGACTTATCCTTTAAACGTAACAATGGTCGCGCCGCTTCCACCTGCATTTTGTGGGGCGTATTCAAAACTTTTGACATGTTTGTTGCGGCGGAGGTACTTGGTCACCCCTTCACGGATGACGCCCGTTCCGATCCCGTGGATGATATCGACTTGGGCCATGTTGTTGAGCAGGGCCTGATCGATAAAGCCATCTAGCTCTTGCATGGCCTCTTCATAGCGTTTCCCACGGAGGTCCAGACGTGCTCTAGGTCCACTCGTGTTCGAGCGTTTGACGACATTCACCTGGCGTTTCTTAGGTTGAGCTGCTTCTTTTTCAGCCTTGATGAGGTTGAATTCTTTTTCTTCCAAGGTCATCTTGATCAAGCCAACTTGTGCCTCCCAGCGACCATCTTTGAGTTGCTTGACCAGGGTTCCACGTTGGCCATAGCTGATAACCAAGATTTCATCTCCTACCTTAGGAGCACGCGCCTTTTTGGCTTTTTTCAAAACCTTATTTTTAGAAAGGTCAACGATCTCAGGAGCGAGTTTTTTCAACTGAGCCTTGGCTTCAATGATTTCATGTGGTTTCAACTGGGATTTAGCGTGAAGGCCTTGAAGGATGCGGTCACTCTCTGAGAGGGCCATGTCCACAATTTCCTTGGCTTCTTCCCTCGCCTTATTGAGCTCTGTTTCTCTCTCTCTGGTCAGTTCGTTATAGAGTTTTCGAAGAGCACGATTGAATTTGAGATTTTCTTGCTCGACCTCTTGAATGGTATCCAAGCGCTTGCGACTTTCTAAGGTCTGCGCCTCCAATTTTTCAATAATTTGATTGACATCGTTATCCGTATTGGTCATCTTCATGGCATCCTGGATAATGGTCTCAGACAAACCCAAACGGCGAGCGATCTCAAAGGCATTTGAGCGACCAGGAACTCCTTGCATGAAGCGATAGGTCGGACGCAGACTCGCTGTATCAAATTCCATACTGGCATTTTGCACTCCTGCAGTCTCAATTCCATAAGCCTTGAGCTCTGGATAGTGGGTTGTCGCCATGGTCTTAATCCCGCGTAAACGCAGGTCTTCTAGGATAGCAATAGCAAGGCCAGCCCCCTCTTGAGGATCGGTTCCAGCCCCCAACTCATCCAGAAGGATCAAGGAGGCAGTATCCACTTGATGTAAGATAGATACGATATTGGTCATATGACTGGAGAAGGTCGACAAGCTCTGCTCGATCGATTGTTCATCTCCAATATCTGCAAAGACCTGTGAGAAGATGCCCACACGACTACCTGGATCCGCTAGGATGGGAAGACCAGACTGGGCCATAATTTGCGCTAATCCCAGCGTTTTTAGCATGATGGTTTTCCCCCCTGTATTGGGACCGGTAATCACGATTTCTGTCAAGTCCTCGGTAAAATGTAGGTCATTCGCGACAGCATTTTCAATCAAGGGATGACGTAGTTGCAAGAGCTGAATAGAGCGATTGCCACTAACCTCTGGTACCACTGCCTTATAATCGCGCATAAACCGATACTTGGCCTTGATCAAGTCCAAGTGACCGATAATCCAAGCGTTATTTGCAATCTCTGCTGCATGAGGGCGCAGGGTGTCAGACAATTCCTCCAGAATCTGAATGATTTCATATCGTTCATCGGCTCGATGGTTGGCAATTTCTTCATTGAGATTGACGACTGCTCGAGGCTCGATATAAACGGTATTCCCACTGGCTGAGATATCGTGGACCACCCCTGCAATCCGGTTGCGATAGGTGTTTTTTACTGGTAGAACATTGCGGCCATTCCGACTAGCAATCACAGCATCCGCCAACATATCGGCCTTGCTTTTCAGCAGGTCTTGGAGAATCTCTCTGACCTGGTGTTCATTTTCCTGGATTCGACGGCGGATTTTGGCCAATTTTTCACTGGCAAAAGACTCGACAAAGCCTCCTTCGTTGATAGCTTGAAGCCCACCTTGTAGCCGTGGTAAATCCACCAAGTTGTCAAAGAGGCGATTGAGCCTTTCCAGACGGACATTTTCCAAGTTGTCGTAGAAATCCTTGAGCTCATGTGTCACCCGAAGGACCGCTTTTAGCGCTAGTAATTCATCGATATTGAGGGATGCCTCCATCTCCAAACGCTTGGCCACTGGACGGACATCTTGAATGGTCGACACGGCAAAGCGAGGCTCTTCCAAGAGGATCTGCTCCATATCTTCTAACTCCATAAAGGCCGTTTCGATGCTTTCTTTTTTATCAGTTGGAGTAAGGGCTGCTAGCTCCATCTCCCCTTGTTCTGTCTGTAGATAGGGTTCAAAGAGTTGCTTGACCTTGTCAAACTCCAGAATATCTAAGATTTTTTTATTCATATTTCTCCTACAAAAAAAGTGAGCGTCCTTCCTTGAATCGGACTTGTCTCACTCCTTTCTTCATTTTTGCTCCTTAAGCTCCGATAATCGCAGTCACCCACAAGTTGTGGAACAGACTGGAACTGATCGGGGTATGAAGGATGATAAAGCGGATCAATCCACTTGCATTTAGTCTATTTTGGATGGAAGCCATGGGAACCGTTGAGAGGACAGTCAAGCCCATCTGGATGACCAAGAGAGTTATCACGACGGCGATCACACCCGCTCCAATTTGATACTTGCGATCCTCCAGTTTTTCTGGCTGGGGTACCAAGTGCATAAAGATCCCGATCACACGACCAATCAGGTAGATCATCGCAAAAATCAACACATAAGCTAAACCTGCATAAAAGATGTCATCTAATTGAAATAGGTAGCGGTTGGCATAAAAATAATTCACCGATTGCCGAGTAGGACTCGAAAAAGGAACCCATAGAGACAACACCTTGGCCAGTCCCTTGTAGCTACCACCTGCAATCAAGAGGGCCACTAAGGTCACTAGAAAGTAATAAGACTGGAGGATAATCCCTCTTGCATAGCCAATATAAAAGCTCCATGCCAAAATCAATAAGATTAAGAAAGTTAACATGTATCTCCTCTTATTTGGATGATTTATCCTTTAAGTCGTCTAAAGCCTTGCGACGAAAATCATCTAATTCTTTTTCTTTGTCGTCAAACTCAATCTCGCGATTCAATTGCATGGACAAACTGTTTACTGCCAATAAGATCGCGATGGTTTCATCATCTGCCTCTGGCATTTGTTCCTTAATTGCTTGGTATTTTTCTTTCGCAACACGTTCGACTTCTTCCATAAACAAATTATCATGGTTGGTTGTTAAAGTGAGCGCTTTGTTTCCAAATGTAAATTTATATCTATTTAAGCTCGCCATAAAAATCACCTCACGGTATTATACCAAAAAAGGCTAGCTTTGTCAGTAGCAAAGCCCCTCTTCACAGGGATTTTCCAGTGGATTCTTTCTTTCTTTTTGCTCCCTCTCTCCCTGAATTTGTGGTACAATAGTGGTTATGGAAAGTATGACACTCACTCCAACACAGGAGCAAATCCTTGATTTTGTCCATACCTATCGCAGTTCTCTATCTCAAAGCAAGAATCCTCATATGGATTATTTCTTTCGACTAGAGGGAGCGACCGTTTCGATCTACAAGTCTGGAAAGGTCCTGCTTCAGGGCAATGACCTTACTCCTTACCTGACCTTTTTCGGGCATGATGCTGGGAACTCTAAAGGTTCTACTACTTCATCTGCAGGACAAGATCTCGCCATGATCGGAACCGACGAGGTCGGAAACGGCTCTTATTTTGGTGGACTCACCGTCGTCGCATCCTTTGTCACACCTGACCAGCACGACTGGCTCAAAAAGCTCGGTGTTGGGGATTCAAAAACCTTGGATGATCGAAAAATTCAGCAATTGGCTCCTCTCCTTGAGGAAAACATCCAGCACCAAGCACTCTTATTATCCCCAAAGAAGTACAATGAAGTCATTGCTTCTGGCTACAATGCTGTTTCGGTCAAAGTAGCCCTGCACAATCAGGCCATCTATCTTCTATTAAATAAAGGAGTCCAAGCAGAGCGAATTGTGATCGATGCCTTTACGACGGCTAAAAACTACCAAAAATACGTGAAAGCTGAAAAAAATCAGGTCTCCCAAGCTATTGAGTTGGAAGAAAAAGCAGAAGGTAAGTATTTAGCTGTTGCGGTTAGTTCCATCATCGCCCGCAATCTCTTCCTTCAAAATCTGGAAGATCTGGGCAAGGAACTGGGCTTTAATCTCCCTAGTGGAGCAGGGGCGAAATCAGACCAAGTCGCTGCTAAATTGCTTCAGACCTACGGGATGAAAGCTCTGGATTATTGTGCCAAACTCCATTTTAAAAACACAGAAAAAGCAAAGAAATTACTAGAAAGATAAGTTATGTCAAAAAGAAGTTCAAAACAGTCATCTAGCTCACCAGTGGTGAGATTCCTTAAAGAATGGGGCCTCTTCAGCATCATCGTTGGTCTCATCATCGCCTCTCGCATCTTCCTTTGGGCTCCGGTCAAGGTGGATGGCCATTCGATGGATCCGACCTTGGCTGATAGCGAGTACCTCCTTGTGGTCAACCACCTCTCGATTGATCGTTTCGACATTGTCGTTGCCAGTGAAAAAGACGACGACGGCAAAACCAAGGACATCGTCAAACGGGTCATCGGTCTTCCTGGAGATACCATCCAGTACGACAACGATACCCTCTACATCAATGGAAAAAAGACCAATGAGCCCTATTTGAAAGACTACATCGCTCGTTTCAAAAAAGATAAATTGCAATCGACCTACACTGGAAAAGGGTTCGAAGAAAACGGAGAACTCTTCCGCCAATTGGCCAATACAGCTCAAGCTTTTACTGTAGACAAGGATGGCAATCCTAAATTTACCTTGAAGTTGCTCGACGATGAATACCTCCTACTTGGAGATGACCGGATCGTTTCAAAAGATAGCCGTCAGGTCGGAGCTTTCAAGAAAGAACAAATCAAAGGGCAAGCCGTCTTTAGACTATGGCCGATCTACCCTTTCAAAACTTATTAGTATAGATCAAATAACTAAGGCTGAGGCAATATGTCCCAGCCTTGCTTTATAAAAAGGAAAGAAATGATGGAATATTATTTTTCTGGTACTATTGAGCGCATTATTTTTGAAAATCCCAGCAGTTTTTTTCGAATTCTCTTGCTCGACATCAGCGATACAGATGCAGAAGACTTTGATGATTTTGAGATCATTGTGACGGGCACTATGGCAGATATCATGGAAGGCGAAGACTACACCTTCTGGGGGGAGCTGGTCCATCATCCTAAATACGGAGAACAACTCAAAATCAGTCGCTATGAACGTGCCAAACCCTCTAGCAAGGGCTTGGTGAAATATTTTTCCAGCGATCACTTCAAAGGAATTGGTCTCAAAACGGCTCAAAAAATCGTGGACCTCTATGGGGACAATACCATTGACAAAATTCTGGAAGCCCCTGAAAAATTAGAAGAAATTTCTGGTCTCTCCAAGAAAAACCGCCTAGCTTTTGTGGAAAAACTTCGTCAGAATTACGGAACGGAACGCATTCTCGCCCAACTAGCCAATTATGGCATTCCCAATAAATTGGCCTTTCAGATCCAGGATTTCTACAAGGAAGAAACTCTCCAGATCGTGGAGCAACAGCCCTACCAATTGGTGGAAGACATCCAAGGCATGGGCTTTAAAATCGCGGACCAACTAGCAGAAGAATTGGGCATTGCAAGTGACGCCCCCGAGCGTTTCCGCGCGGGTCTGATTCACAGCCTCTTTAGCTACTCTATCGAGACTGGAAATACCTATATCCAAGCCAAGGACCTCCTGCGCTATACCATTGACCTTCTAGAATCAGCTCGTCCAGTAGAATTGGATCCTTCCACTGTCGCCCAAGAATTAGGCCACCTCATCGAGGAAGACAAGGTCCAAAACGTGGACACCAAGATCTTTGACAACAGCCTTTTCTTTGCGGAGGAAGGGATTCGCAGTCATATTGGCCGATTGCTGGAGAAGGGTAAAAAAGCTTCGTTTGACCCTGAGAAAATCAACCAGGCGATTGAGGATGTTGAAAAAGATTTGGGGATTCGCTACGATGCGATTCAAAAAGAGGCGATTCACCAAGCTATCCAAAACAAGGTCTTTATCCTCACCGGGGGACCAGGGACAGGAAAGACTACCGTTATCAATGGGATGATCAGCGTCTATGCCCAACTCCACCAGCTGGATCTTCGGAAGAAAAAAGACCTGCCGATCCTGCTGGCTGCCCCAACGGGACGAGCAGCTAGGCGCATGAATGAGCTGACAGGACTTCCGAGCGCCACTATCCACCGCCATTTGGGGATGACTGGGGATGATGACACCAGCCACTTAGAGGACTATCTGGATGCAGACTTTATCATTGTGGACGAATTTTCCATGGTTGATACCTGGCTGGCTAATCAATTACTTAGCAACATCGCAACAGATACGAAACTCTTGATTGTGGGGGATGCCGACCAATTACCTTCCGTCAGCCCTGGTCAGGTCTTGGCTGATCTCTTGCAGATCCCAAGCATCCCTCAGACCAAACTCGAACATATTTTCCGTCAGAGTGAAGATTCGACCATTGTCTCACTTGCAGGAGACATTCGCCAGGGCAATCTCCCTCAAGATTTCACAGAACGAAAAGCCGACCGCTCTTATTTCGAAGCCGGAAGCGAACACATCCCTAAGATGATCGAACAAATCACTTCTGCTGCCCTTCGTAGTCAAATCCCTGCTCGAGATATCCAAGTCTTGGCACCCATGTACAAGGGCCAGGCCGGCATTGACAACATCAATACACTCATGCAAGACCTTCTCAATCCAGCTGTCAAAGATCAGGTCGTCTTTGACACACCAGACTGCCAATACCGCGATGGAGACAAGGTTATCCATCTGGTCAATGATGCAGAAAGCAATGTCTTTAATGGAGATATTGGCTACATCACCGATCTTCTCCCAGGAAAATATACAGAATCCAAGCAAGATGAATTGACTATCCAATTTGATGGCAATGAAATCGTCTACCCGCGCAATGAATGGTACAAGATTCGCTTAGCCTATGCGATGAGTATTCACAAATCGCAAGGAAGCGAATTTCCTGTGGTGATTTTGCCCATTACTAATCAAAGCCACCGGATGTTGCAGCGTAATTTGATCTATACCGCCATCACGCGCTCAAAGAGCAAGCTGATTCTCTTAGGAGAATACAGTGCCTTTGATTTCGCTACTAAAAATACAGGTACAGCGCGCAAGACCTATTTGGTTGAACGCTTCAAGGACCTGGACGGAGGCGAAGCAAGCAAAGACTCTTCTTCATCCCTTGCAACGGCTTCTGCTACAGTCGAATCTGCACGAAGCAAGGAAGAAACTGTTGAAACGAAAGCAGAGACGTCTAAGCCTACTGTCTATCGACTAACAGAAGACAATCTCCACGCCATCTCGCCTATGATTGGACTAACAGAAGAAGAGATTGCAGCCTTCTTTGATATCAAAAAAGACGACTAGTGAACAGACTAGTCGTCTTTTTCTTCCTCTACCAGAGTCAGTTCAGTATGATCGACGAAATTGGTCATAGTGACACCCAAGAGGCGGATTCCTGTATTTATCGATTCGATTTCTTGAAAAATGTGACGCGCTGAATGATTGATACGCTCAGCATCTCGCGTTGGCTCCGTCAAGGTGATGCGCTTAGTCAAGGTGGTAAAGTCTCCATAGCGCACTTTTAAGACCAAGGTCTTTCCTTGCTTACCATGTTTTTCCAGCGATTGGGCTACCTTGCTTGAAAGATTAGCAATTTCTTCTAGAGCATCATCTTCTCCATAGAGGAGCTTGCGGTAGGTCCGCTCTTTTCCGATCGACTTGCGGATGCGATGACTTTTGACAGGGCTATTGTGAATCCCTCGCGCCTTTCGAAAGAGATCATAGCCAAAGCGCCCAAACCGATCAATCAAAGTCATCTCCGGGATGGCTAAAAGATCCGCGCCAGTATAGACCCCCATCTCATGTAGTCTCTCTACTGTCTTCTTTCCTACTCCATGAAATTTGGCAATGTCCATTTGGCTCAGGAAATCCTCAGCGTCCTCCGGTAAGACCACCGTTAGGCCACGGGGTTTTTGGTAGTCACTTGCCATCTTGGCCAAAAACTTATTATAAGAAACACCCGCTGAAGCTGTGAGATGCAGCTCTTCCCAGATCGCATGCTGAATCAAGCGGGCAATCTTGACAGCTGATTTGCTCTGGATTTTATTTTCCGTCACATCTAGATAGGCTTCGTCAATACTCATGGGCTCGATCAGATCTGTATAGCGCTTGAAAATTTCACGAACCTGTTCGCCCACCTCTCGGTACTTCTCATAATTTCCAGAGATAAAAATCGCTTGAGGACAAAGGCCCAGTGCTTCTTTGGAACTCATGGCCGAATGAATCCCATATTTCCTTGCTTCATAGTTACAAGTCGAGACAACACCTCTCCCTCCTGACTGACGAGGGTCCTGGCCAATCACGACAGGCTTGCCCTTCAAACTAGGGTTGTCTCTTTCTTCGACGGCAGCAAAAAATGCATCCATATCAATATGAATAATCTTGCGACTGGTATCATTCACTAATGGAAATATCAGCATTTTTCACCCTCCTTTCTTTCTATTATAGGAAGAAAATTTCAGAATTGCAAAAATCGACTCTCCAAAAAACATGAAAATTGATGGAAAACTGTGTTTGTTTTCAAAAATATAGTACAGTATCACAGAGGATTTGAAACTGTATTATAAAAGAATCTGTTGTTTTTCGCAATTCGCCTTTGTGTAACCGGTTTCTGTATGGTATACTACTATTGTAAGTGCAACAGATATAGTTGCTAGAAAGACAATAGAGGAAAATAAAAATGGTTGTTAAAACAGTCGTTGAAGCACAAGATATTTTTGACAAAGCCTGGGAAGGCTTCAAAGGTGAAGATTGGAAAGAAAAAGCAAGCGTTTCTCGCTTCGTTCAAGCTAACTACACACCATATGATGGAGATGAAAGCTTCCTAGCTGGTCCAACTGAACGTTCTCTTCACATCAAGAAGATTGTTGAAGAAACAAAAGCTCATTACGAAGAAACTCGTTTCCCATACGATAACCGTCCAACATCTATCGCTGATATCGCAGCTGGATATATCGATAAAGAAAACGAAGTCATCTTCGGTATCCAAAATGATGAATTGTTCAAATTGAACTTTATGCCTCGTGGTGGTATCCGTATGGCGGAAACTACTTTGAAAGAAAATGGATACGAACCAGATCCTGCAGTTCATGAAATCTTCACAAAATATGTGACAACTGTAAACGACGGTATCTTCCGTGCTTACACTTCTAACATCCGTCGTGCTCGTCACGCTCACACTGTAACTGGTCTTCCAGATGCATACTCTCGTGGACGTATCATCGGGGTTTATGCCCGTTTGGCTCTTTACGGTGCTGACTACTTGATGGCTGAAAAAGCAAACGACTGGAACTCTATTACTGAAATCGATGAAGAATCAATCCGTCTTCGTGAAGAAGTAAACCTTCAATACCAAGCACTTCAAGAAGTTGTTAAATTGGGTGACCTTTATGGTGTAGACGTACGTCGTCCTGCCTTCGATACAAAAGAAGCGATCCAATGGACAAACATCGCCTTCATGGCTGTCTGCCGTGTGATCAACGGTGCTGCTACTTCTCTTGGACGTGTGCCAATCGTTCTTGATATCTACGCTGAACGTGACTTGGCTCGTGGTACTTACACTGAATCAGAAATCCAAGAATTCGTTGACGATTTCGTTATGAAATTGCGTACTGTTAAATTCGCTCGTACAAAAGCTTACGACCAATTGTACTCAGGTGACCCAACCTTCATCACAACTTCTATGGCTGGTATGG
>OGKA01002103.1_pt1 | contig 13415 bp, 7 predicted proteins | sample 1572211 | NCBI WGS metagenome assembly OGKA01 (sample SAMEA2582125, study PRJEB24529) | metagenome | biome: Human gut stool | place: China | collected 2011
GGACGACGAAATCGAATTCTAACGAATTACCGATTTCTGTCCCACTCTCTTTTTGTGTTGATAACTATTTTTGATTTCCTTAAATCCTATTGTTCTTCATCACTTCTACTTCTTCTCATTTGAATGACGAGGTAAGCAACGGAAACAATAGATAGCAAGGCACCCAGGATCACTCCTTTTTGTCTAAAGACGAATTCAACCTTATGATTCCCCTTTGAGATTGGGAACGATAAGAATGCATTCCATGCTTTTTCAGTTTTGACAAACTTCCCATCCACTTTCACTTTCCAGCCATCGCTGTATGGAATAGAAGTCATCATATAGTTACTATCATCTGTAATAGACACATCACCAACAATATGGGTATTTGAAAACTTGGTTACATGTAAACCTTGTTTCTTACGGTTTTCTAATACCTGTTGAATTTGATCAACGTCAGCGCGATAAACACCTGCATTGCTCATATCGATGTGATCTGTTCTAAATCTAAATTCAATAACAGTTTCTTGGTTTTCAGTTTGATCTGTCAACTGCCAAATTTGTCTTTGCGTGAAAATTTTAGCATTGAGCAACCATTTATTATTGAGTAAAACCGAGTAATCCTGGTTTTGGATCAAAGATACAGGAGTAAAGAAATAATAGGTGTAATTGGTACGTGGAGTGACCTTATAACGAATAATGGCATCTTTTGACGAATCCGCTCTCTTATAGATGGCTTCTCCCGTTTCCTTATTAACCTTTTCTTCGATCACATTTTCTGTCTCGATCGAGCTGAACGCCAAGGGTTTAAAGTACTCAACGGTATCATTATTGGCCTTTTGATGCCCCTCCATGGAATTCAAAATGATATTCTGGTTAGCAAAGGCATTATTGGCACCAAATTGAATATTCCTTACCAGACTGTTCGTCCCGTATGCAAGTGGGAAGGAATTTGGATTCTTATAGACGACATAACGCTTGTCCTCATAGACCTTGTCTGTGAAATAGCGATGCAGATCAAAGCGGTCTGTAAATCGATAAAAGTACATCTTATCCGGATTGGCTTCAATCTCTTTGGGATCAAAATCCTTGGCACTCATAAAGTAACGAACACCATATAAAGCATCTGTCAAAGGTGTCCCATTTGAATATTGGGTCGCCGCGTTGACTCCAAGATCTCCCATGAAAGCAAAGTGATCCATGGTGCTACGTTCCAAACTTGAACTAAAGGTACTTAGACCCGGATAGGACACCAAGGAAGGAACTGTTCTGGAATAGGCAAAATCTGTGGCAATCCGATAAAATTTTTGATCTGCATTTTCTTGGATATTGTCTGTCACGCGCTTGACCGAAACGGTCGCATCTGCAAACTTGTGCACATCATCATACCCAAATGTTACTTGGGACAAATAGGCATTATAGCCAAATTCGAAGATTGTGAGCACTGATACGACAATCATGGACAAACGTGAGATCTTAAAGTTTAGGATAAAGAGAATGCTCAGGTAGAGCATTGCTGTAATCCCCACTTGCGACAAGAGATAGCCTGTCTTTAATAAGACAGCAGCTAGCACTAAGATGACCGCTGCTAGAGCCATTCGAATCATTTTTTCCAATTGGCTCTTCTGAGATTTTTCCCAATACGCATAGAAGATGAAGCAGGTCACTGCTGCTATTCCCAGAACACTTAGAATAGAGAACTTAGAGAGGAAACGGCTGATCGCTTGCGGTTGAGTCTTTGAGATAAAACTATACTGATGGAAATAGAGATAAACTACCGACAAGAGCAAGCCCAAACCGATGATGCAGTTGGTTCGTTTGGAAATAACGATCTTCTGCTTCATCGCTTGATAAGCAAGGACTAGCATAAAGAATGAAAACAGCCAAGAAAAACGGAAGAAGAAACCGGCTGGGTTTTGTCCCATATGCCATATCTTACTGACAAATTCATTCACAAAGGAAATCAGGAAAATAAGGGTAACAATCCCTGCAGCCCATTTTTTGGCTTTTCCAACTTTTTGCGATAGGAAATAAAAGATAAAACCAAGAAAACCGAGCGCTCCAATATAAATATTGGGAAGGTTGGGACCCGCTGACCATCCTGATGTTGTATCAAAGCCACCAACAACCAACTTAGAAAGAATATCTAAAGGGTTAATTTGGAAGGCAAATGAGAAGCTCATGCCTCCGCCAACTTGCCCCTTACTTTCAATCAGGTTGAAAAATACAGGTAAGAGCAAGACTGAAGCTGTCGCAATCCCAATAATCGAATAAATTACTGCTTGCAGTAAAGGAATACTAAAGTTTTTAATCTTTGTCTTCAGATCCCCTTCAATCAGCAATCTTGGTGATACATAGTAGCAGGCATATAGAGCGATAAAAATGGAGATCATATAGCCCATGTAAAACTGAAGCAAGACCGTCAATCCCAGAGCAAAAGCATAGCGATAAGGAGATTTCCCATCTAATAATTCTTCCAAATACACAATCACAATTGGCAGCATGATCATGGCATCATAGAAGATGACGTTCATCTGATAGGAAACCAACATCCCTGATAAGGCATAGGCCGTCGAGAATAATGGAACCAACCATTTTCTAGATTCTAATCCTTTGTAGCGCTTGATTAAAAGGAAAGCAAAGGATAGACCGATTGCCCCGTAGCGGAGCCAAATGGTTAAAAATACTGCCGCTCCAAAATATTTGAGGGGAGCTAGAATGTAGATGATGTTGAAGGGACTCATTAAATAGTAGCCGAGCACACCGATCATATCTCCACCAAGAGACTTGGTGAAAGAATAACTCAAACTAGATAGATCCCCCGTCAAGATGGCATTTTTTAGCAAGCCAAAGAAACTAATATATTGCTGTCCAAAGTCAACAGCCATCAGACTCTTGCTTCCAAAAGGATACATCCCTATAAAAGCCCACACAATAAGCATGATGGTCATTGGGAGCAGGGCACTTGCAGCATAGAGAACTTTCTTTGGATGTTTTTTCCAAAACTCTTGCCAACGCATGAACCAGATTAACATGTTTTCTCCTATCTTCTTTAGCCGATATGATTTTTCTTCGCTTGTTCGATATTGGTCTCTTCAATGATGAAATGAGGACGACGCTTCACTTCGTAATAGATCTTGCCAATATACTCTCCAAGAATCCCGATGAAGATGAGTTGAACTCCACTAAATAATATAATAGCCGCAATCGTTGTGAAATAACCACTCACATAATTCCCAGCAGCAAAGATATATTTCATCAACTCAAAAACTAGATATAAAAGAGCCAGCCCTAAACAGATGAAACCGAATTGAATACAAACACGGAGAGGACGATCGTTAAAAGAAATAATTCCTTGAATGGCATAATTCATAGATTTCTTAAAACCAAACTTGCTCTTTCCAGCCTTACGGGTTTCATTCTTATAAGGAATTACTTTCTCTTTGAAACCAATCCATTCATACAAACCTTTATTAAAACGATTGTACTCTGGCATTGACACAAAGGCTTCCATCGCTTTTCGGCTAAGCAGTCTTAATTCCGATTTCCCGTCTGTTAGGTGAACATCCATGGAGCGGTTTGACAAGAAGTAAAACAAACGTGCAAAGGAACTTCCTACAAAAGATTCCCCTTCACGAGTTCGTTGGCCACTAACAATATCATAGCCTTCATTATAAGCTTCTAAGAATAAGGGAATCAAGTATGGTGGATGCTGGAGATCCCCATCCATGACCATCACCGCATCCCCACTGGCATATTTAAAACCAGCCAAGATACCACTCTCTCGTCCAAAATTTCGACTGAAACGGATATATTTGATGCGGTCGTTTTCTCTTGCAAATTCTTCAATCAACTCAAAGGTTTTGTCACTACTTCCATCATCGATATAGAGAATTTCATAATCAGAGAGCTCTTTTCCTAACATTTTCTCAAGCTGATTAGAAATTTCACGATGGGTTTGAGGAAGTACCAGCTCCTCATTCAAGAGGGTTATTAAGATTGATAATTTCATCCCTTTTTCTCCATAATACATTCCCAAAAAAGAGAGAGCTCATGCTCTCCCCTTATATAGAAACTCATTGCTTATTTAATAGACAATTTTCGTTTCAATACGACTGCACCTGCTAACACAAAGGCTCCTGAGAATACAAATCCAGTTGCTGCAACTTCACCTGTATTAGGAAGAAGCGCTTTGCGACTTCCTCCATTGTTTCCACCTTTTGGTCCTGGTTTTCCAGTCGTGGTAGTCGTAGTTGATTCTTCATTTTCTGGAGTCACCGGTTTCTCTGGAGTTGTCGTTGTTGTCGTTGTTGTCGTTGGTTCTGCAGTAGTCGTTGTTGTGGTCGTTGGCTCTACAGTAGTCGTAGTAGTCGTTGACTCTCCTGTTGTTGTGGTTGTGGTAGTCGTCGGCTCTTCTGTTGTCGTAGTTGAAGTGGTCGTCGGCTCTTCTGTTGTTGTAGTTGTGGTTGTCGTCGACTCTTCTGTTGTTGTAGTTGTAGTAGTCGTCGGCTCTGCAGTAGTCGTTGTGGTTGTTGGCTCTGCAGTAGTAGTTGTGGTTGTTGTCGGCTCTGCAGTAGTCGTCGTTGTGGTTGTCGTTGGCTCTGCAGTAGTCGTCGTTGTTGTCGTTGGCTCTGCAGTAGTCGTCGTTGTTGTCGTTGGCTCTGCAGTAGTCGTCGTAGTGGTTGTTGGCTCTGCAGTAGTAGTTGTTGTAGTTGTTGTAGTCGTGGTGGTTGTCGTTGTTGTGGTAGTTGTAGTCGTTGTCTTTTGGTCTACAATCGTCTTCTCTACTGGAGCTTTTGGTGTTTTAAATTCTCCAGCTTCCACAACAGTATCTGCCGCCAAGTCATAACCTTCTGGAGCTGAAATTTCTTTGATGATATATTTGTCACGCAAGATGTTTTTAACAGTAAATTCACCGTTCGCATCTGATTCGAATTCACCAATAACTTCACCAGTTGCCTGACGAACAACTTGGAATTTCGCACCTTTAAGTGGAGCACCGTTTTCGTCTACTTTTTTCACTTTAATGCTAAATTCGTAACCGATACCTTCACCACCAGCGATTTGAATATCTACTTTACTTTTTGAGTCGTAAGGTTTTTTGTTGTCACCTGCGATAGTCGCTGTATTCTTAATTTGTTCGCCGTCAACAGTTTCATAGTTAGCAACTGCTTCATATTCTACTGCAAAGTGATCGTTAGCAGAAATATTACCAAAGTCAATAGAGAATGACTTATCTGTTGCGTTTACAGTATAGTTAGCCGTAACGTCTTGTTTATTGTTAAGAGTCCATTTTCCATTAGCGTATTCCCAAGTACCTTTGAAGATTTTGAAACTATCCTTTTTGTAGGTAACCCCTGCTGATGTTATTGAATCTGAAAGGACTGCATTGTTGATTGCTTCGTTAGTTCTGTTTACAGAGATACGGAATCCAAGGTTTTTGTGATCTCCATTATCCCAACCAGATTTGATGATTGTGTAACGTTTACCTTCACCAACTGTTGTACTTGTTACTTTACCGTTGAATTTTACATTACCGTTAACAGAAACCTTAACAGGAACTTCACCATCATTTGGGAATTTATCTTTGTTAACACCAGCATAGAAGAAGAATGAACCTGAAACGTCATTTTTCGTTTGAGCGAAATCTGTGAATGTCAAGACAATCTTACCAGTTTTTGCATCAACTTTTGCATCGGCAATCTTTTTACCAGTGATTGTATCGTTGATTTCAAAATCCTGAGACTTGATATCGATTGGTCCATCGATAGTGACTTCAGTTGTATCCCCTGCTTTAACATTTTTTCCTTCTAAAGCAAATTTTGCATTCAGACGGAAAGTGTCATAACGACCTAGACCGGTTGCTAATTCTTCACCTTTGCTATTTTGGATCTTGATCTCCGTGATGACATCGACTTTTTTAGACGTTTCCGCCTGTACAGTTTTAGAAAAAAGTGTCAATGACACAATCAATAGCGAACAAACTATTGACAAAAAAACTGCTAACTTTTTCATTTTTTCTCCCTTTCTAGGCTGATTTTTTATAAATCAACGCATATAATATAGCAAAACATAGTGAGAAAGTCAAGATTATTAAACAAAAAAACCATCTTTTGTATATTTAAGGGCTATTTGGCTTGTGAATTTTTCTAAGTAACTCTTCCTCTTTCAAACAGTTATTTTTCCAAAATCAACACATCTTTTGTAGATAAGTTGCTTTCTTTATACCCTGATTCTTTATAGAGGTTTAGAGTGGTTGTTTCAGAATAGCCATTTTTCCCTCTTGCATTTCCCTTGGAACTACCACTATGTCAAATTTTGAATTCCAATATTTTTAAAAAGTTGGAGAAATCCTTTTTTGTATCCTCTCTTTTTGATTAATAAATAGTAGTACCATTAGACTTAAAACAGTTATTCCCAACCCAAGTGAGGACCATTTCTGCTTGAAGGAAAATTCTACTTTATGTTTTCCTCTTGAAATTGGAAAAGATATAAAGCTATCCCATGATTTCTTCGTTTTAATAGGTTTACCATCAACTTTGACTTGCCATCCTTCATTGTAAGGTATCGAAGTCATCATAACATCGCTCTCATCTGTAATGTTCACCTTACCGATTATGTGCGTGCTATTGAACTGCTCAACATTCAACTCTTGTTTTTTTCTAGAATGAAGCACTTCCTTTATTTTTTCAACATCTGCTCTATATAACCCCAAATGAGATAAATCAATGTCATCGAATTGGAATCGAAATTCAATAACCGATTCCTTTTGTGACGTTTGATCTGTAATCTGCCATATTTGTCTCTGAGAGAAAACAATTAAATTATTTATTAAATCACCGTTTACTGAAACTGAATAGCCATTTTTACCAATTAGTGTTTTTGGAGAGAATAAATAATAAGTATTGTCCGTTTGAGGCGTGAACTTATAACGGATTACTCCGTCCTTCGTGTTATCTTTTCTCCTATAGATGTATTCTCCACTTTCTTTATTTTCCTTAATAACTTCTATATTTTCCACCTCAATATCGTTAAAGCCTAAAGGTGTAAAATAATCAACATAATCAGCACTTCCGACTGAAACTCCTTGCATAGCATTTAAGATACTATTTTGGTTGTTTATAGCATCATCCCTATTGAATTTTAAGTCACTCACTAAATTGTTTGTTCCATATGCAATAGAAAATGAATTTGGATTTTTACGTACTATATACCGTTCATCCTCATAAACTTTTTCAGTAAAATACCGGTCCATATCATAACGATTTGTATACCTAGTAAAGTTCATCTTCTCAGATTGTGACCCATTCTGTTTATTAGCTACATCTTTAAAATCCATATAATACCTAATACCGTACAATGCGTCGGTTAATGGTGTCCCATTTGCATAAATTGTAGAAAAATAACCTCCTATATTCCCCATATATGAAAAATGATCAATTGTTGATTTTTCAAGAGTCGAGCTGAAATTCTCCAATCCTGGGTACGTTAAAAGCGAAGGACTTGTCCTTGAATAAGCAAAGGTAGATGCCATGCGATAAAATTTTTTATCAACATTTTCTTTAACATTATCTGTTACACGTTTCACAGAAGTAGTTGCATCTACAAACTTATCAAGTTCATTATAGTAAAAGCCTACTTGTGCTAAATAGGCATTATAACCTAACTCAAAAAATGTAATTCCATACAGCATGACGATTGCTACTTTAGACATTTTAGGCTTAATGGAAAAAATCACAAAGATATATGTAAAAAGGGTCAAACAGATCTGTGAAAATAGGAAGCCATTCACAGCTAAGATGGTTGAAATTAAGAGCAACACACTTATTAAAATAACTCTTGTTACTTTCTTGTCTAAATTTTCTTTTGACAACTTCCAGTACAAATACAATATTATACTAGCACTAGCTATTGTAAATAATGAAATTAATTGTAAGTGACTAGAAATGATAAGTGTTAAATTTTCAGGTTGTAATTTATGAATGTAATCAAAAGATGCAGTGAATAAATACGAGCTAGTTGCCCCCAGAAGGATAAGTGAGACAACTTTTCCTTTTTTGGAAATCTCAATTCCTTCTTTTAATGCTTGAAATGCCAAAATCAGCATAAAAAATGAAAACAGCCAAGAAAAACGATAAAAAAACCCCAATGGCATTTGGCCCATATGCCAAATTTTATTTACAAATTCGTTTACAAATGAGATAAAGAAAATAGACGTAACGACACCTGCAGACCATTTCTTTATACTACTAATTTTTTTGCATGAAAAATATAAAATAAATCCGACGAATCCAAAGGCACCTATATAGATATTAGGTAGGCTTGGTCCCATTACCCAGGCTCCCGAATTAAAACCACCAATTGTTAACTTAGATAAAATATCCAGTGGCTTAATCATTAAATCGAACGAGAAAGTCATTCCCGGGTTGTAACCACCTCTACTCTCGAGAAGACTTGATAAAACAGGCAGTAAGATTACAGAAGCTAAGCCACCCCCAACAATTGAATAACCTAATGCTCTAATTAGCGGACGACAATAGTCCAATATCTTTGTCTTAAAAGTTCCTTCTACACTTAATTTAGGTGACACATAAAAACAAGCATATAATACTATAAAAATGGAAACCATATACCCCATATAGAACTGAAAAAACAGCATCATCCCCAGTAAAAGAGAGTATTTAATTCCCCGACCTCCATCTAGCAACTCTTCCAAATAAGTAATTACTATTGGAAGCATAATCATGGCATCATAGAATATCACATTCATCTGATATGCCACCAGCATTCCAGATAAAGCATATGCTGTGGATAGTAAGGGAACAAGATACTTCTTAGAACTCAATCCCTTGTATCTCTTTATCAATAGAAAAGCAAATGCTGAGCCTATCGCTCCGTACCTCAGCCAAATAATGAGGAATACGGCAAGGCCATAATATTGAAATGGGGTAATAATAAAAATCAGATTAAAAGGACTCAGCAAATAATATCCAACCAGTCCTGCCATTGGTCCCCCGAGTGACTGGGTAAACGAATAGCTCAGGTTAGAAAAATCTCCCGATAAGACTGAATTCTTCAATAATCCAAAAAAACTAACATACTGTTGTCCAAAATCAACAGACATTAAACTTCGGTTCCCAAATGGGTATAATCCAATTACAGCCCATACAACAAGCATGATTAGCATAGGGAAAAAAGCGCTCAAGAAATACAGCAGTTTTTTAGGATGCCTATACATGAATCGTTCGAAATTCTTAAAAAGTGATAACATCTTACATTCTCCTAATTTTCATAATAATTTAATTTATTCAACAAATAGATCGACTCGTACCATCGCTCCGTATTACGGCAGGGAAACGACAATATGTCTCTTATTCACCTCAGTAATTTTTCTTGTATCAATACCTCCCAATTGTAGTTCCTATTCTAGCACAAAACCCTTACTATTTCTAGATAGTAATAAGCACACTAAAAGAGAGGTTGATACCATGTACTGACCCCAAAAGTTAGATTTTTCTGTCTAACTTTTGGGGTGCAGTTCACCAGTTCAACCTCTCTTTTTCTTATAATTCCTGTAATAAATAACGGAAGAGTTCTAAATTCCCTTTTTCTTCATTGACCAAATATTCTGGATGCCACTGCATGCCCATAATCCGATGACCGTCTACTGCTTCAATCGCTTCGATGGTGTGATCGCGCGGATCAAAGGCGGTCGCACGGAAATTTGGTGCAAGATCCTTGATACTTTGACGGTGAACAGAATTGATTCGACTGGCCTGACCAAAGAGTTGCTCTACCACACTACCTTTTTTAGTCTCGATAGAATGGGAAGTCCCAAATGGAAGACCTTGCCAATGCCCTTCAATCTCTTGATTGAGTGTTCCTCCAAAAGCCACATTGATCAACTGAACCCCACGGCAGATTCCTAGAACCGGTTTGTTTTGGCGTACTGCTTCCTTCAGTAGGGCAAGCTCAAATTGATCCCGTTCGATATTGTAATCATCGCTCTCGATGGTTTTTTCTTCGCCATAGAGACTAGGATCGACATTTTGGCCTCCACTTAAGATCAATTTGTCAATCGTTTCAACATAGTCCTTAACCAAGGAAGGATCTCCCATCGGGATGACCATTGGAAGTCCTCCTGCTTGACGGATCCCTTCCGCAAACTGACTAGACACGGAGGAATGAAGGTTTTTCCCTTCCGGGTCAACCGGACAGAGATTAGCGGATACTCCAACAATTGTTCTACACATATTCATTCCTCCTTCATTTTAACTACTACTTATCTTACCACCCATTAGTGATAGTGTCTAATATGTATTTTTTAAAACCGTGATAAATTTTATTTATCACCCTCACCTTCCTCACAAAACAATTGATGATCATACAAGTTTTTTTACCTATATTATGTTAAAATAGAGAGGAAAATAGAATCGTCCTTCAAGGCACACATTAGGCCGTTTCGAAGGCGCAAGCGCTAGATTCCTAGCCTTGTTGAAAAATAGACATAGAAATGGAAGATACAATGGAAAAACAAACCGTTGCAGTATTGGGTCCTGGTTCATGGGGAACAGCCCTTTCACAAGTCCTCAATGATAACGGCCATGAAGTCCGTCTCTGGGGAAATATCCAAGAACAAATCGATGAAATCAATACCGCTCATACCAATCAACGCTATTTCAAAGACATCGTTATTAGCGATCAAATTACCGCTACGACCGATCTGAAAGCAGCTTTGGACGGCGTGGATGCTATCCTTTTTGTCGTTCCTACAAAGGTGACCCGCTTGGTCGCTAAACAAGTTGCTGAAACACTGGATCACCCTGTCACAGTCATGCACGCTTCTAAAGGATTAGAACCTGGTACACACGATCGGATTTCTCAAATCCTCGAAGAAGAAATCCCTGCCTCTCTTCGCAGTGAGGTAGTGGTCGTTTCTGGACCGAGTCACGCGGAAGAAACCATCGTACGGGACATCACCCTCATTACAGCAGCCTCAAAAGATTTAGAAGCTGCACGCTATGTTCAAGAACTCTTTAGCAATCACTACTTCCGCCTCTATACCAATACAGATGTCATCGGAGTGGAAACTGCTGGAGCCTTGAAAAATATCATCGCGGTCGGAGCTGGAGCCCTGCACGGTCTTGGTTATGGGGACAATGCCAAAGCAGCCATCATCACGCGCGGTCTCGCTGAAATCACGCGCCTTGGCGTTAAACTCGGAGCTAGCCCATTGACTTATAGCGGTTTATCTGGGGTCGGTGACTTGATCGTTACCGGAACTTCTGTTCACTCCCGTAACTGGCGAGCTGGGGATGCTCTCGGACGTGGGGGAAAATTGGAAGATATCGAAGCCAACATGGGCATGATTATTGAAGGGATCTCTACAACAAAAGTCGCCTATGAGCTGGCGCAAGAATTGGATGTCTATATGCCGATTACACAAGCTATTTACCAAGTCATCTATGAAGGAAAAGATATCCGCGAAGCCATTCACCACATGATGAGCAATGAATTTAAAGAAGAAAACGAGTGGAAATAAGTTAACCACCCTAACATCAATCCTACCTTTTAGAAAGGAAACTATATGACTAAAGTTAGAAAAGCAGTCATTCCTGCGGCTGGTTTGGGGACACGCTTCCTCCCAGCTACTAAAGCCTTGGCCAAGGAAATGTTGCCAATCGTTGACAAACCTACGATCCAATTTATCGTAGAAGAGGCTCTGAAATCTGGGATTGAGGAAATCCTTGTCGTAACAGGGAAGGCCAAACGTTCGATCGAAGACCATTTCGATTCTAACTTCGAATTAGAATACAATCTCGAGCAAAAAGGCAAGACTGACTTACTCAAGTTGGTCAATGATACAACAGCGATCAATCTTCATTTCATCCGCCAAAGTCACCCTCGAGGTTTAGGAGACGCTGTTCTTCAAGCCAAGGCCTTTGTTGGAAACGAGCCTTTTGTCGTTATGTTGGGAGATGATCTGATGGACATCACTAATGATGATGCCTTGCCATTGACCAAACAATTGATGAATGACTACGATGAAACCCATGCGTCAACCATCGCTGTGATGGAAGTCCCTCACGAAGAGGTTTCTTCTTACGGTGTGATTGCACCTCAAGGAGAAGGTATTAACGGTCTTTATAGCGTTGAAACTTTTGTCGAAAAACCAAACCCAGAGGACGCTCCAAGTGATCTCGCTATTATCGGACGCTACCTCTTGACTCCTGAAATCTTTGATATTCTTGCAAATCAAGAACCAGGTGCTGGCAATGAAATTCAATTGACAGATGCAATCGATACCCTCAATAAGACCCAACGAGTCTTTGCCCGTGAATTTAAAGGCCAACGCTACGATGTGGGTGATAAATTCGGCTTCATGAAAACTTCGATCGACTATGCCTTGAAACACCCTCAAGTCAAAGATGATCTTAAACAATATATTATCGACCTTGGAAAAAAATTAGAAGCAACTGAACAAACTTCAGACTAATCATTCATAAATCAAAAGAATACAAAAGAGACTGGCCATATCATGTAAGAGCTTTACTGCCTTACAATGGTCAGTCTTTTTTTATAAAAAAGAGGCTGGATAAAAATCCGGCCTCTTTCGTTTCATTGGACTTGGTCCAATTTACTTTTTATTCTTATTGTTTAAGGATGAACATTGTAAGAATAATTTGTATTTGGGAAAGTTTCAACAGTTGCTTTCGCAAAAGATGAACCAAAACGATTGTTCTCATTGCCACCATTACCAGCTGAAACTGCTTCGGATGGATCTTGAGCTTTTGCTTCTGGTTTCACAAATGTTTCAACTTTAGTAGAAACATAAGATTCCTTATCTTTTGTAGCTGCATAACCGAAGCGGTTATTTGGATTGCCTTCTTCATTGACTTTGGTTTGAATTGGCTGAGTTTTTTCTGGCTGTACTGGTTTTTCAGGTTGAACTGGTTTCTCAGGTTCTACTGGTTTGTCAGGTTGAACCGGTTTTTCTGGTTCTACTGGTTTTTCAGGTTGAACTGGTTTTTCAGGTTCTACTGGTTTCTCCGGTTGAACTGGTTTTTCAGGTTCTGGATCTTTGTAATCATCCGGCTTAGAGGCACGATATGGATCATCTTTACGACCTAACTCAATCAAATGCGCATGCATATCTGCTTCATAAGATTTGAAGTGTTCAAATAGTTTTTTAGAAAGTGCAAGAGCATTTGCTGTAACTTCGTCTTCTACTGCTTTAGCAGCTTCCGGATTATCTTTCAAAGCTTTATATTTCGCATCACTAGCTTCTTGTTCAATAATCAATTGTTTTTCAAGAGCTTTCCAGTGATCTTGAACTGATTTTCCAAAGACATCTTGGTTATTGATCGCCATGTTGTCAATGTGCCATACTGTCCAATACCATGAATTTGGATCATAAGTTGCTGTTTGAGGTTTGA
>OGKA01002126.1_pt1 | contig 13262 bp, 9 predicted proteins | sample 1572211 | NCBI WGS metagenome assembly OGKA01 (sample SAMEA2582125, study PRJEB24529) | metagenome | biome: Human gut stool | place: China | collected 2011
CTCCTCACGTGAGATTTTAACACCCTCTCGTATGACCTCAGGCGGCAACTTATTCGTAGCTGCAGAAACACGGTTCTGTACGTTTACGGCATCTACATTAGGGTCAGTACCTAATTTGAAAACGACGTTTATCTCTGCTTCACCATCGTTTCCTGCATCGCTCTCTATATATTTCATACCAGGAACACCATTCAAGGCTTGCTCCAATGGTATAATCACTGACTTAATCAACAACTCATTGTTTGCTCCTGGATAATCAGCAACTACGTTTACCTTAGGTGGTGAGATAGAAGGGAACTGCGTAATCGGAAGATTAAACAAAGACAGAACTCCAATAAAAGCAATGACCAGTGCTACCACAATAGATAGAACCGGTCGACGAATAAATATCTTGAACATTTATTGAATAGCGATTTCGTTTGACTTTATTGATTGTCGTGGTGTCACGAAGCGAGTATGCACGTGGTCGCCATCATTCACTTTCTGTATACCATCAATTAGATAATGGTCTGACACTGTAAGGCCTGATGAGATGACATAGATACCTGTCAACTCTGCTGAAATTTGTATTTGGCGTTGATGAGCAACGTTATTCTTATCAACAACGAACACATACTTGCGGTCTTGCAACTCGTAGACAGATTCTTGTGGGATAACGATAGCATTCTTCTTCTGTACAAGTAGCTGTACAGTTCACGACTGTCCGTTACGCAGTAAGCCTTGTGGGTTAGCAAAAAGCGAACGAACAGATATCGTTCCTGTCGCATTATCGAATTGTCCTGATATGTCTTTTATGCTTCCTCTGGCTGGGAAGGTACTGCCATTGGCCAACAGCAACTTCAAAGGTAACTGCATATAAAGTTGTGGATGTTGCTGTAAGTCTAAGTAATCGCTCTCTGAGATGTTAAAATAAACCTGCATCTTAGAGTTATCTGACAGTGTCGTCAACAAATCATCTTGCTGAATGAAACTACCAACCTTCTGTGGTATCCTTCCTAAAACACCACTAAAAGGTGCTCGAATAATAGATAATCGTTTGTGTAAAACAGCGAGTTTGTAATCGGCTGTTGCTGACTGGTACTTTGCTTTGGCCATTCGACGCGCGTTGGGAGATACGATGTTGTTCTCTGTAAGCCGACTTGTGTTTTGCAAATCTATCTCAGCTTGTTCCTGCGCAGACTTTGCTTTCGCAATCTCCTCGTCTTCTCCTACTATAGCAATACGAAACAAAGGTTGTCCGGCACGTACCATCTGGCCCTCATCTACATATATTTGCTGTAGTATTCCTTCTTGCTGTGAGCGCACCTCAATGTTCCTTAATGACTGAATGTTAGCCACATAACTTTGAGGAAGACTAATATTAGTTACCATTGGAGTTGTTGCTGTAAAGACAACCTTCGTATTCTCTTCTGTTTTTTTAGAATGACAACTCCACAAAAGGATAGAAAGTAAAGAAAGAAAACAAATTCTCCGTACCATAATCTATTATTTATTATCCCGTTTTAACTAATCTGCAAAAGTACTATAAAATATTTATTCACGCAATAATAATTTGTGATAAAAGTATTCTCCATAATAGATAAAAATATTCTTTCCAACGACCTTCTCACAACTTCGGAAATATCTTTCTTACGGGAGGTCAATACCTTTATTAATCTCACTCACGAATTAGAAGAACAAAAGTCTTACCTTGAAAAAACAGTATATGCCATACCTTCTGCCCTTCTCGGTATCTTCATCGGAATTTATCGCTTGCTTCTCCACTTTTCGAAAGAGCCTATATAATCGTAAAATATCTTTACATAATATTGAGGTAAATACGCTTAATGTAGGGGTGTATCATCTCTTAAACTCAAGGCTATAACATACAATAAATCAACCTATTACGAATATCATTATAGAAGACGCCCCTCTTGCTTCAAGAAGGGCGTCTTCTGCACCCAAGAAGGGCATGTTCTCGAACAAAGAAGGGCCTTTTCTTTTATCATCCTTGGCCTCTTCTCAAATGGAGAGGGAAATGACTATCAATAATTATTTACAATATCTTCTTACACGTTTAGCCTCTCTTCGTCCTTTATCAGTAATCTTATAGGGATGTCTCGGTCATTTTTCTCACAGAACGACACAGACTTGTGCCTCACAGGTTAAGCCACACAGAGGTCTGTTCAAGTATGAGATAGCACAGAGATTACAGTCAACATTAGTGAAAGTGTCCTGCCCTCTCTGTATGTCTATCGCCCTTCTTGAGTTCTCCCCATGTACAAAAAGAGACTAAAATCGCTGTGTACTCTATGAGAAACGAAACAACCAAGTGCTTTTGCGAGTAGCCCTATAAGGGTTACCTCACTCGTCACTGGAACTCCTGTTGACAGGAATTCCAAATTCAATAGTTGCGGGTGCAGGACTCGAACGTGCGACCTCCAGGTTATGAGCCTGGCGAGCTACCAACTGCTCCAACCCGCGATGTTAAAAACCGGCAATTCATCCCATGCCTTACGGCTGATTTCTGAATTGCGAATGCAAAGGTACGGCTTTCTGCTGTAACAGCCAAGAAAATATACATTATTTAACAGACCATCTTCTCTGCATTCAGCAGACGATCCATTCTGCACCCGCTGCCGCCAGACTCTCCCGGCTGCCGTTTCCGTAGGTCACGCCGCAGGTGTGTACACCTGCATTCCGCCCCATGAGAATGTCGTACTCGGTATCGCCCACGACGAGAGCCTCATCGGGACGGACGCTGAAATGGCGCAGGGTAATGGCGACAGGATCGGCGGCCGGTTTCTGGTGTTCCACGTCATCCGCCCCGACAAGGAAAGTGATGAAAGGCGAGAGCTGCAGGTCGCGAACCAGCCCGACAAGCGACTCACGGCGACGGCTGCTGGCGATGGACATCGTAATGCCTCGCTCCGCAAGGTGTTCCAGCGTCTTGCAGACACCGGGGAAGACGGTCACGGCACCGGGCACGTTTTTCTCATCGAACAGCTCCCTGTAAGTGGCGGCACACCGTTCCGCCTGGCTGTCGGTCATCGGAATGATGGAAGAGAAGCATTGCTTCAGCGGCAGACCGATGGTCCGGGCACACGCTTCACGGCTCCGCCGGGGCAGTCCGATCCGTTCGATGGTGGCGAGCATCGTGTCGGTGATTAGCTGCTGGGAATCGCCGAGCGTACCGTCGAAGTCGAAGATGACGAGGCGGATGCCCTCGAGAATGGCAGGGTCGGCGAAAAGGTCGGGACAGTACCGCACCCGAGGCTGCCGTACCGTCACGGAGGCTGCGGCACCGGGAGCGGTTCTCTTTTTCCAGAACCATCCCTTGACACGCCGGTAGCCTTCCGCACCGAGGATGGCTATGCCGCCGTACTGGAAGGCCTTTGCCAGTCCGAACAGCACCGCCCAAAGGATTCCCTTTGCGCTTACGGAAATCGGAAGGAGCAGCTGCGTGAAGGACAGGACATAGAAGGGTACGCACAGAAGCAGCACGACGACACCTGTGCGGAAAGAGAGGTTCTGCAGTCTTTGCGGGATGGACATATCGGTTTCGTATTTTTGTTTTCAGCCGGCAGGAACAAGGCGGACGGGAGCGGGAGAATGCTCGCCACTGGTCTGCCGGGTACAGCTTTTCTTATGCAAATTTATATAAAAAACGTGATTTATAAGCTAATCGGATAAAGAAAGTGCTTTTTCCCTTAGAGGAAATGCAGGAAAAAACTCAGATTACAGGACTTCGGACCGGAAAAAGCACAATATCCCGTCCACATCCGCCTGCCTCGTCGCCACCTGAAAACCACCCGGAAGCCTGACATCAGGCTGCATATTCAGCCGTAAAAACTTGCAGCATTGCAAAAATGTTGCTATCTTCGCAGACAGGAAGCCCGCAGGCGGCTGACAGACAGAAACAGATGAAATGGGAAGAAACAAGTTCGCACAGGATGAAATCAACGAGATTGCAAGACTGCTCCGGCTGAAAAATGCCGGCAACCGGGCCAGGCAGAAGCTGGTGCGCCACGACCTCCGAACGGTCTACGAGTTCAACATCTCCGACTTCAACGAGCCGGGAAAAGCCTTCGGCGAGGCCGACCTGCAGGAAGCCATCAGGCGGGGCGCCATCCAGGTGCTCGACGATGCCACCATTGCCGACATGAAGGCGAAGCGGGCACGGGACAGGGAACGCGACAAGGCCGAACGCGAACGGAAGGCCATCGAGGCGGGCGAGATGACCGACTGGAAAGCCAGTGCCAGAGAATGGGAGGAATGGGAAAAGTCGCAGCAGAACGGTGACTGAATTCATAGGAAAACGGAAGTAAACAAGCAAAGTCATAGAAAAACGGTAACGGATGTGACCGGAGCGTAGAATGGCATCTTTTTTGATAACCAGAGAATACAGGAGGAAAGAAACATGGAGGAATACAACAAATACGTAAGGTTCGACTGGGCCGCCAAGCGGATGCTCAGGGACAAGGCCAACTTCGGCGTGCTCGAAGGACTGATCACCGTGCTGCTCAACGAAGAGGTACACATTGTCGAAATCCTCGAGAGCGAATCCAACCAGGACAGCATCGACGACAAGTTCAACCGCGTCGACATCAAGGCCAGGAACAGCAAGGACGAGATCATCATCGTGGAAATCCAGCTGACACGTGAGCTGTACTACCTGGAGCGCGTGCTCTACGGCGTGTCAAAGGCCATCACCGAGCACATCTCGCTGGGCGACAAGTACGACAGGGTGCGGAAGGTCTATTCCATCAGCATCCTCTACTTCGACCTCGGCAAAGGGGCGGACTATCTCTACCACGGCACGACCTCCTTCGTAGGCGTCCATACGAACGACACCCTGCAGATCAACGCACGCGACCGAGAGATGATCCGCATGAAGACGCCCGAGCAGATCTTCCCGGAGTACTTCCTCATCCGTGTCAACGAGTTCAACAACGTGGCCCGCACGCCGCTCGAGGAGTGGATCGACTACCTGAAGAACGGACACATCAAGGAGGACACCCAGGCCCCCGGACTGCGAGAGGCACGCGAGAAGCTGCAGTACCTCATGATGAGCAAGGCCGAACGTCAGGCCTACGACCACCACATCGACGCCATCATGATCCAGAACGACGTGATCGACACCGCCAAGATGGAGGGACTGGCAGAAGGAAGAGCCGAAGGACGCGCGGAAGGAAGAAAAGAAGGACGTGAAGAAGGTCGTGCCGAAGGAAGAGCAGAAGGAAGAGCAGAGGCGATGTCCGAGATTGCCAAGCGGATGCGGGAACTGGGAACACCGGCCGACATCATCGCCCAGGCCACAGGTCTCACACCCGAAGAGATCGCCCGCCTATAATCATCCTGCCATCATTCAATCCCCGCACCACCCCGTCACCCGACCCTCCCGACACCCCGTCAGGCACTCCCCGCCTCCGGAGGGATCGGGAGAGGTTTTCTCCAACACATCAAAAGAACAATGACACTATATCCAAAACTCATCACGGAAGCCCTGGAGAAAATCATCTACCCGGGCACAAAGAAGAACATCATCGAGAGTGAAATGCTGGCCGACACCCCCAGCATCAACGGGAACAAAGTGCGCATCACGCTCATCTTCCCGCGCGAGACCGACCCGTTCCTCAAGTCCACCGTCAAGGCGGCAGAGGCACAGATCCACTACTCCGTGGGCAAGGACGTGGAGGTACACATCACCACCGAGTTCCGCAACGCGCCGCGCCCGGAGGTGGGCAAACTCCTGCCCGGGGTGAAGAACATCATCGCCGTCAGCTCCGGAAAGGGCGGCGTGGGCAAGAGCACCGTCTCCGCCAACCTCGCCATCGCCCTGGCACGGCTGGGCTACAAGGTGGGACTGCTCGACACCGACATCTTCGGACCGAGCATGCCCAAGATGTTCGGTGTCGAGGACGAACGGCCGTACGGCATACAGAAGGACGGCCGCCAGCTCATCGAACCGATAGAGAAGTACGGCGTGAAGCTCCTCTCCATCGGCTTCTTCGTCAATCCCGACACCGCCACGCTCTGGCGGGGAGGAATGGCGACAGCCGCACTGAAGCAGCTCATCGCCGATGCCGACTGGGGCGAACTCGACTACTTCATCCTCGACACGCCGCCGGGGACGAGCGACATCCACCTCACCCTCATGCAGACGCTCGCCATCACCGGAGCCGTCATCGTATCGACACCGCAGAACGTCGCCCTCGCCGATGCACGCAAAGGCATCGATATGTACCGCAACGACAAGGTGAACATCCCCATCCTCGGACTGGTGGAGAACATGGCCTGGTTCACGCCGGCCGAGCTTCCCGGAAACAAGTATTACATCTTCGGAAAGGACGGAGGCAAGAACCTCGCCAAGGAACTCGACTGCCCGCTGCTGGCACAGATCCCGATCGTACAGAGCATCTGCGAGGACGGGGACAACGGAACGCCGGCTGCCACACAGGTGGACACCGTCACCGGACAGGCCTTCCTCAGTCTGGCACAGTCGGTCGTGACCGTCGTCAACCGCCGCAACAAGCAGCAGGCTCCGACGAAAATCGTCAGTGTGAAGAACAGCTGACGGCCCCTCAGAAGGACTTTCCCTGCGGCAACGAGGCTGTGGCAGGCAGTGATGAAAACTTCCCCAAGCCCCTCCGGAAGAGGGGGATGCGGCAGGCGGTGATGGGCGAGAGTAAGCGGTGGCAAGTCTTGTCCCACTTGGCTTCCGTCAGGCATTTCCTTCCTTCGGAGGGACTTGGGGAGGTCTCTCTTTTTTAATTATCCATCGTCTAAATAGCCCCATCCGACAAAAAAAAACGCAGGGAAACTATACGGTTTCAGAAATAATGTCTATCTTTGCAGGCGAAAGGTTGAAATAATTACAGCTTATTGACTCACCCTATCCGGTTGTACATCAGCCGGATGCACGACACATAGTCATTTAGCGAGTGACGATACATTAACATTATAATACAAAAGCATTATGAAGCAGAAATTTATTTGCACCGTCTGTGGTTACATCCACGAAGGGACAGAGGCACCCGCAGAGTGCCCGGTATGCCACGCAAAGGCCAACAAGTTCAAGGCGTTCAACCCGGCTGCACTGAAGGGCACCAAGACCGAGCAGAACCTCAAGGACGCTTTCGCCGGCGAGAGCCAGGCCCACACCAAGTACCTCTACTACGCTTCCAAGGCGAAGAAAGACGGCTACGAGCAGATCGCCGGCTTCTTCGAGGAGACCGCACGCAACGAGAAGGAACACGCCAAAATCTGGTTCAAGTTCCTGCATGGGGGCGACATCCCTACTACCACAGAGAACCTGGCTGATGCTGCAGCCGGCGAGAACTGGGAGTGGACCGATATGTACGACCAGATGGCAAAGGACGCCGAGGCAGAAGGCTTCCCCGAGCTGGCCGTCAAGTTCCGCGGCGTAGGGCAGGTGGAGAAGCACCACGAGGAGCGTTACCGCAAACTCCTGAAGAACATCGAGGACAGCATCGTATTCTCACGCGACGGTGACTGCATCTGGCAGTGCCGCAACTGCGGACACATCGTTGTCGGCAAGAAGGCCCCGGCCGTATGCCCCGTCTGCAACCATCCGCAGAGCTTCTTCCAGGTACAGGAAAACAACTACTAAGGATGCGCCGCTGCCGGAATGACAGCGTTCCATACAACATGAGTTCATTATAAAATATCCCTATCAGCAGGGACAGGCACTTTTGCCTGTCCCTGTTTTTTTATGCCGGGTCATCTTATACGCCCCCGCTCTCCCGCTTCCGAATGCCCTCTCACGGTTCTTTCACGACAGCCCGGCAGCGATGCTTCACAAACCATCGGGATTTGAAATAACTTTACACACATCATTCCCGCCTTCCGTCCGGGACAGAGGAAAGCGGCTCCCCCTGTTCCATCATAACTGTCACGGAATCAGTACAGTACAATCCCATTTGAAGAGAGGCCTGATTGGATTCCTGACAGGCGTTAGTTGAACGGCTATCAGGCACTGATCGGACGGCAACCAAGCACCTTTCAGTCCCCTGTCAGTGCCTGACACAAAAACAACGGACCATCAAGTGACAGTCCGTGGAAGAATTATCTTTACAAGTCATGACGGTTTCCCGTGATGTTCCTCCGTCATCTTTCAACAAGTGATGTTCACGTCTTCTTTCAACAAGTGATGTTTCTCCGTCTTTCAATATTTACGTGAAATAAATGTAAGTTGTCCCACCTGTACAGAGACCTGCATAATCCGAACAAATCTCAAACCTCAAATCTCAAATCTCAAACCTCAAACCTCAAACTTCAAATCTCAAATCTCAAACCTCAAATCTCAAACCTCAAACCCTCACTGCACGACATAATAAGCGGCACCGTAGCCCAGCCAGCAGCCCAGTCCGCCCCTGACGTTGCCCGGGAGGTTCTGCATCGTATTGAACAGCGGGTTGCGGCCCTCGGCGTTATAGTCCTCAAAGGCCTTCCAATACCGGTAGCCGGTTGAATCGACATGACAGAACTTCACCAGCACCCTGTCGCCCTCCGAGAAATAAATGTCGGGGGCAGGGTGAAGGAGGTTGTTGCGTCCGTTGTTGATCGTGATCGTGTTGCCGGCGTTGAACGTCCTGTCGCTGAATACGCCGAAGTACGCGCTGCGCATCGTCATGTCCTTCTCCGACGTGCGGACAAACACCTTGTAGTAGTCTTCCGTCTGCGGATCGTCCTGCACCGAGGCCTTGATGGTGTACCGCCGGCTGCCGTCTTCCAGCGGCCGGGCCTGGATGCCGCTGAGACCGACAGCGGCAGGGATGGCAGTCTCGGCCCGCGCATGGAACTGCGCATAGTCCACCTTCAGGGTATAGGTCCTGCCCGTCTCGCCCAGCATATCACCTGTCGTATAGAGATAAGGCGGGGTGTAACGGCGGTTGTAGACACCTGTGAGAATCACTTCCTTCGTACCGTCAGAGACCGTCACCCTGGCCCACTTCAGCACGTAGCGGTCCAGAGAATCGACACTGTGCTTCGAGGTGGTGATGGGGACGGTGGTCGTCAGCTGTACGACAGGGGGCCGGCCGTTCTCTATCCAGCCCTCTACGACGAGCTGCGGGGCCGCCTCCTCAATCTCCGTGCGGTAGCAGGAGGAGAGCAGAAGGGGAACGGCGAGCAGAAGAAAAGACAGTCTGTGCATGATCAGAACTTGATGTAATAATTGATGGACGGCAGGAAAGGCAGCTTCTTCGGGAGCGGGCGCAGCGGCGCATAATAATACTGTCCGTCGTTGAACTTCAGCCGCCAGAAGAGGTCGTTGTGCCGGCAGTTCGCATTGTAGACGGAGAAGTTCAGACCGCTTTCCCGGCCGCCGTGTACCTTGATTCGGCAGGTTGCCGATACGTCCAGGCGGATGTAGGTGCTCAGACGGCCGCTGTTGTAGTCGCCGAACTGCGACAGGAGGTTTCCGTTCTGCAGGTAGAAATAGCTCGGCGGGGTGAACGGCATACCGCCCGCCCATACCAGTGTGGCCCCGAACGACCATCTGCGCCCGGCCTTCCACGTGGCCACGGCATTGAACTCGTGTATGCGCTCGTGGCCGGCCGGGAAAGTTCCGCTGAACCGGCCGGGGTATCTGCGCAGTGCCCGCCCCAGTGAATAGCTCATCCAGCCCGTGAGCCGGCCGGTGCGTTTCTCTATCATCAGGTCCAGTCCGTAGTTCTCTCCCTTCCCGCTGATGAGGTTCTTGCGGTAGTCGTAGTCGCCGTATATCAGCTCAAAGGGTGTCCCGATGTATTCTGTCTGATGACAGAGCCGCTTGTAATACAGCCCGGCCGACAGCTGCAGCCGCCCGGGAATGAGGTCTGTCCGGTATTCGCCCGAAAGTCCATAGGCATACTGCGGGCGCAGCCGCTCATCGGCCGGAAGCCAGAAGTCCGTAGGCAGGTTGACGGCGGAGAGGCCGGTCCGGAAGAGGTACTGGTGCTTCACGTTCGCCGTGAGGCGGAACTGTCCGTACCCCGGCGTCCACAGCAGCGACAGGACGGGGTCGGCACTGAAGAAGGCGGAACGGCGGATCGTGTAGACGTTTGCGCGCAGTCCGCCCAGCAGTTCCATGTTCCGGGCAACGGCAAACTTACAGTCTGCCCACAGCGAACCCTCCGTGCTGTGCCGGCGGGTGGCCGACAGGGTCGTCGTCTGCCGTTCTCCTTCCGTCTCAGGCTGCTGGGGACGGATGCTGTGCAGAGCCCAGTCGGTGCCGGCAGTCCATCTGCCCCGCCGCAGCGACAGCCTGTAGCCGTAGTCCGTGATGCCCGACGGCATACGCAGGCGGAAGTCCGGCCGTTCGATGGAAAAGCGGTTCCCGTAGCGGGTCATATAGGCCGTCTGGCGCAGGACGAATCCCCGTCGTTTCCACTCCCAGTTCATCGAGACCATCCGGTTGCCCCAGCCGAGGCGTGCGTCATATTTCTCGCCGTCTTCCTGATAGTCCATCCGGTCGTTGCCGCCGTAAAAGTCCAGCCACAGGGTGTTGTGCGCATCGGGGCGGTACAGCCACGTGACGTTGGCATCACAGAACGAATACCGGATGGCGGACTCTTCCACCTTCAGCCACCGTCCGTAGAGCAGGTTGATGTAGGCCCCGCGGCCCGACAGGATAAGTTCGGACTTTCCTCCGAGGGGCAGGCGGAGCGTTCCCTGCGACGAAATCAGGCCGACGGACAGCTCGCCTTTCACCCTTCCTGCCAGCGTGTCCGGCCGCTGCATATCGATGAAACCGCCGAGGCGGTTGGCTGCCGAGGCGGTGAAGGCCGAACCGGCGAACTGCAGACGGGAATAATGGGAGGGATTGAAGACGGAGAAGATGCCCAGTATGTGCTGGATGTCATACAGCTGGACACCGTTGATGCTGACCCCGTTGTGCGCATTGTCGCAGCCCTGGACATACAGGCCGGCATCCAGTTCGGAATTGGTCTGCACGCTCGGCAGCAGCTGCGTGTAGCGTATCGGGTCGGCATTGCCGGCTATGCGCGGCATATCGTCGAGGAACGACAGGTCCAGGCTCATGCCTCCGAGGCTGTCGTGCCGCAGCTTCCCCGTCACGTGCCGGCCGACGACCTCCACGCCCTGCAGCTCCTTCACCCTTGCCGTGTCGGCTTCCTGTGCATGGGCAGGCAGCGTGAAGAGCAGGGAGCAGAGCAGGGAAAACAGCAGTCTGCCGGCTTTCGGACGGATGGGAAGGGTGTGCATCGTGTCGTCGGAAGATGGGTTCATACGGACGGTGAGGTTACGTCAGAAGGTACAGACAGGTCCTGGAAATCCTCTCTGACAGATTTCCAGGACCTGCCGTCACCTCACGGACAGGTCTCTCTCCCGGCCTTGAGGAGATGGTATCAGAAGTTGAAAAGACGTTTGAAGGCGTTGATCATATCGCCGGCTTCCTTGAAGACTCCGGCGAAGTTCTTCCGGCTGAAATAGTCGTCGACAGCATAGGTCGTGCCGTCAGTGAACTTGATCTGCGCATTGGAAATCCATTCAGCACGCCCGCTGTAGTCGTCCACAGTCTTCATCGCGCCCAGCAGCAGACCGGCCGAAGGCTTCGTGGCATAGCTGTAATAGACGTTCACGTCGAGCAGGCTGTTGGCATCGGCCACCTCTTTCTTGAAGCGGGCCTCATCGGTATAGACGGCTTTGTCCTTTTTCATCCTGTCGATGATCTCGGCCAGCCGGCTGCCGTTGGAACACGTTCCTTTTACCTGCAGCTCGCCCAGGACATCGGCAGCAACGTTGACACTGCCCACGTTGTCAACTCCCCGGTTGCTGACCAGCCCGTGCCCCGTGGCCTTGGCGGTGAGGAGGGTCTTCCCGTCCGCCTTCAGTTCGACACCGGCCTCGGCATCGCCCGGCCCTTTGTAGAAGGCACGGTGTACGATGACCTCGTATTTCTGGAAGACGGTCTTGCAGGTGAATGCCAGCTGGTCTACGGCGAGGTTGAGGTCGCCGGAAGTGGTCAGGTCGGTGTGGATGTCGGTGGACAGCAGCTGCCTGCCGCCCTGCTGCAGCGTCATCCGCACGTCCTCCGGCACCATGACGGTGTTCTTGTATTTCGTCCTTTCCGTGTACCTCGGGTGTCCCGCTGCCCCCGGGACGTATTCGGTGTCCTCGCTGTTGAAGAACTCCGACCTCACAGCCTTCGCCTTGTCGCTGACCGTGAAGGCGAGCAGGCAGTCGTTGCCGTCCTGGTCGCGGAACAGGAACTCAAGGTTCTGCGAGTCCTTCGTGCGCACCCACTTGTAGCCCTGATGCTCGAAGCGGCCTCTGTACTTCGTCGCATCAATGATCCGTGCATACTCCGTGTAGCCCGGCTGTCCGGTGGCGATGGTCTGCGTCATCGACTGCAGGATGCCTTTCGCCCAGTTGTTCACCGGCTCCACGCTCTGGTCGTTCAGATAGTGTTTCTCTACGTAATAAGCCAGATTGTCAAGGACCTTGAAATCATCGGGATGGATGCTGCCCATGAATTTCCTGGCGGTGGCGTCCAGCTGCTGCTTCTGCTGTTCCTGCGTCAGGACAGGTCCTTCCGAACGCTCCTTGGGGGCGGCAGAATCGTTGTCAGAACCGCAGCCGACGGCTGTGAATGCCAGTGTAATGCCTAAGAACAGGCTACCCAGTAACTTCTTTCTCTTCATGTTCTTTTTCGTTTTTTGGTTGTTTATCTTTTTTTTGGTTGTTTGTCATTGTTCAGTCGGGACGACATCCCCACCCTGTTTCTGCTTCCCCGGAAGTACCGCAGACAGGGACGGCGGGCATCCGACGTGCAAATATAATGAAAATATATTATAATAAGGTAAAAAACCGGCTTTTAAATCAAATTCCGACAATCCGAGGGTGCAGATTTGCACAATATGCAACTGCCCTGCACAATACGCAACTGGCCTGCACAACATACAACTGATTTACACAACATACAATAGATTCAAACACCGGTCCGATTCGCCCGGTTGGAACTGATTTGAATTGATTTATTCGCCTATGGCTCATCAACACATCTGCACGCAGGAGTACTCCTTCAGTCGGGGCGTGCCCGAAAAATCAGGCAAATCTGTCCAAATCACACAAAAAACTTATGGCGTATTTTAAGCAACACGGAAAAGAATTGACCATGAAGGTAAAGTCGGGCAAATAGCAGAGAGATATTAAAACAAGCATGTTTTCAATGCCAAGTTTGCATCCCTTTGCCTTCCCTTTATCTTCCCTTTGCATGATATTTCTGCATAATTCTTGGATTTTGTTTGCAGGTCTCG
>OGKA01002134.1_pt1 | contig 13214 bp, 7 predicted proteins | sample 1572211 | NCBI WGS metagenome assembly OGKA01 (sample SAMEA2582125, study PRJEB24529) | metagenome | biome: Human gut stool | place: China | collected 2011
CATGTCTAATGATGAATTGCGTTTCTACATGAACGAAATGGTAATCTACAGCTTGCAACAAGCTATGCGCGATGGTAACAACCGCGTTAAACGCATCCGCTAATCGGTATAATTATAAATTTATACTTTTGAAAGAGGTAACGGTAAAAGCCGTTGCCTCTTTTAGTTTTTATGACTACATTATTTTAGGAAAATGTGAGTTAAATCACATAATAGTGGCTTTAATAGTACTATACTAATTCCATGACCTTATAGCTGTTTATATATAGGTAAGCCCTTACATACTATACATAAATTTACATAATAGTATTCAAGTATATGCAATTACTCCTAGTTACAAAGCAATTACAATCCTTTTGGATACTATGTTCTCTCTCGCAAGCTATAGGTCGTACTAAAACAAATGGCCCCCGTAGGATTCATTCCTACGGGGGTTTGTTTTTAATTGTATTGGCTAATCTGGCCTTTATGAATTATTATTTATGTTATTTACATATTTTTTCGATAGCAGTATAATTTAATCGTAGTAATCATGAGGGTAATATGAAGGGGAAGTGTTTTGTAGTATAACAAGGGAGGCGTATGATTATGAATCACGCAAAGAAACTACAATTATTAGCAGTACTCGGAGTTTTAACCATATCTTCTGCTAGCTTGGTACAAGCAGCAGATATTCCTGTTGTTTCCTCTGGTGGTGCCACTTATAACATTGGTCTACAAGGCTGGTCATCTTTCACCAACTCAGACAATGTACATCTCGGTGGTCAAACTGGGGCAGCTAACAGCGATCCATATTCCCATGCAGGGGATCCAAATGCAAAGGGTAATAATATTGCCATCGGTCGTCTTGCCTTAAATGGTTCTCAAGGTGGCGGCAATGTAGCATTAGGTGCTAAGAGCTTTGTAGGTGGTAAAGGTGACTATAACTTTTTAGGTAACTTTGCAGCAGGTTATAACTCAACTATTTCGGATACAATTGCGGTAGGTTATTTTGCAGGAGCTGGCTCTGAAGGTAATAAAAACGTATGGCTCGGTGCATCTCAAGCTGGCGGTAGTAAGGGGAATAATACTGTATTAATCGGTTCTAACTCTACTGTAAATGGTGATTTTAACTATGGTATGGGCCATGGCGTTATCTTTAAAGGTGATAAGAACTCCGCTATTGGCGCATATAACAAGATTGAAGGTAACCAATCTGGCGCCTTTGGTGTTGGTACATATGATGTAGACACTGTTAAGGGTGATAATTCCTACAGCGTTGGCAACAAGAACCAAGTGAGTGCTAATAATACATTCGTAGTTGGTAATAATGTAAAAACATCGCTAGATAATGCCGTTGTATTAGGTAATAATTCTACTGCTGAAAGTAGTGATGTAGTGAGTACTCCAAGTTATACCTTCATTAATGGTAAAACTGAAAGCTTTGCTGGTACAGCACCAGTATCTACGGTATCCGTTGGTGCAGCCGGTCAAGAACGCACTATCACTCATGTAGCAGCAGGTCGTATTACTGCGGACTCTACAGATGCAGTTAACGGCTCCCAATTATATGGTACAAACCAACAAATTGATGTATTGCACCGCGATGTGCGTCGCGTGGAAAAAGAATCCAACCGCGGTGATGCTCGTGCTGCAGCACTAGCTGCATTACATCCACTACAATTTGATCCAGACCACAAGGTTCAAGTTATGGGTGGCTATGGTCACTATAAAGGCGAAAATGCATTGGCTCTTGGCGTAGGTTACTATCCAAAAGAAAACCTACTTCTCACTGCAGGTACAACTGTAAGTGGTGATTTGATGGCCAATGTAGGCGTGTCCTATAAATTCGGTGAGAATAAGACATTAGCTAAGATTTCCCCTGCATCCTATAACGCATTAGAACAACGCGTAGATACACTAGAAGCACAAAATAAAAAACTACAAGAAACAGTAGATATGCTTGTGCAAAAACTTAATGAAAAATAGGGTTTCAAGAATATGAAAGAGGTAATAACATTGTTATTACCTCTTTTTTATATACATATAATAGTAAAATAATACGTTTCTAGTGACTACGTATCTTGACATACATATACATTATTCGATACACTTATACATATTTCATTTGTTGTTCATGAATTTTAAATGTAGAGAGTAATGAAACGTATTGTGTGTATCGCCTTGAGCGCTCTATTGTGTTGTGTGGGTACAGCTGAGGCAGAAAAACAACAATTACATACAGATAAGGGCGTAGTGTCTACCAAAACAGATAGTTCTATAAAGGCAGCGGCTCATATAGATGATACTACTCAAGTAAATACTGATGGTAAGGTAAACTCCGATGAGAAAACAGCGCGTATGAAGGCTGCATCTGAAGGCTTTCACATCACGCCTACTGCTACGCCAGACCATGTGATTGGCCAAGGTGGTCCGCTCGTCATGGATCGCCAAGATACTAAGACCGTACAGTATAGCAATGTGGATGCCGTGAACCGCGCCATTAATGCCGTGGCCATGTCTAATGTATCCAATGCTATGTACGGTGCTAAAGGTAAACCATGGATGCGACGCACTACACTGAGCTTTCAGTTCCAAGAAGGTTGGAAGCCGCTCTATTCGGTGGAGACTGTTCAACCTTTAGGTCATTACGATAATTCATCTCGCGATGTGTGGTTTACGCAGCAGCGTATTTCTCGTGCGTCAGACACAGGGACAACCCTCAACGTAGGCGTTGGGTATCGTCGTATCTCCAAGGACGACCATCGCCTTTATGGGGCACATTTATTCTATGACCATCGCTTCTTGAATCGCCATGATCGACTCAGTGCAGGTCTTGAATATATGTCTGGTGAAAGCGAGTTCCGATTTAACTGGTACGGTTCTGCTTCCGATGAGCGCGTTCTAGATGCTAACCTTCATACCTTAGAACGGGTAGCTAATGGTTATACCTTAGAGTACGGTAAGACTTTTAAAAATGCTCGTTGGGCTAGAGTCTATGTAGAAGGTTATCATTGGAACCAAGAACGACAAGCCGATAAGAATGGTTTGCGCATCGGTTCGGAGATGCAACTGACACCGCGCGTATCTGTAGATATGGGGTATAACAAACCGGAACACAACTCTGGCGGTGCATATGGCAAGATTACCTTCCGCTTAGCGGGGGCGCCAATGGCTTGGTATGGTGGCAAGCACCGTTTAGAAGAATCTGCAACGGTTCGTGATAAAATGCTCAACCTTATAAGACGTACAAATACAGTTTTTGTTGAGTAATAATTTTGATAACTGAATACACAAATTGAATAGTAATGCTATCTTCTTCATTCATATAATTTTAATGAAAATTAAATGAAAAATTACCTACTATTGTTACTATATAAGTGATATACTCTAGGTAAGGGAATTTAGTGTTAATATCAATTGTTCTTTATAGATAATGGCTTTTATAAAAAGCCATTATCTTATTATATAGACATATATACTACTATAATGAGTAGCTTATATATTATTATGTAACTTATATTTAATACGTTATGTAGCTTATATGTTAATGTATTATATAGTTATTATCTTATTTTTGATGCCGCGTGATCGCCCGTTCATCTTAGTTACTCTCCAACGATTCAATAATCTTTGTGTTGTGTTTACTTCAAAATCTCTCTCTTAATAACAAACTTAAATCATGCGGCAACGGTAAGAGGTTCGCCTTCCTCTTACCCAAAAAGGATAGTTAATCCTCATCGATTAACTATCCTTTTTTATATTCTCTTAATAGATATATAAATTACTGTTTACAAAATACGTATACGTGCTACAATGTTCATATAAGACTCATGAATAAAGCGTGAATTTTAAAGTAAAGAGAGCATGATAGGTTTTGTAGTTTGTAAATGGAGGTTCTAAATTATGAACAAACGGAAACGTTTATTAACCTTGTTAATTAACGGTGTGTTGTTATCTAGTCTATGTATGGTAGCTAATGCTGCAGATAATGTAGCTGGCGCAGGTAGTGGCGTAGCTATTGGCACAGGGTCTAATGCTCAAAGAGATGGAGTAGTTGCTATCGGTAAAGGTGCACATACCAATTATGCTGGCGGATCTGGCTATGCTAATGTTGGTGGTGATGTAGTTATCGGTGAAAATGCAACAACCCATAGCTACTATGACCAATCTGGCTCAGTAGCTATCGGTAAAAATGCATATGTAGAAAATACAATTGGTCAACAAGACAAATTATTTGCGTTTGATCAAACTACTTTTAATCGTTGGGGTTTGGGAAGCCTTCCACAAAAACCAGATAAAGTTGTTACGGGTGTAGCAATAGGGGATAATACGTATGTTCGTAGTGGTGGTACCATGATTGGATCTCATAACTATCGTGGTAAAATTGGTGATATTACTGTCAACACCGATACTTACACAGAAAAACGTAAAGCTGGATTAGGTGTATATTCAACAACAATTGGTACAAATAGTTTTACCAATGGCACTGTTGCAACTACTACAGGTGCTTTAAATGTTATTTCCAGTAATTATGATGGCAATAATACTGCTAATGCAACTAAAAATTTTGGGGCCACTATTAATGGCTCTTTAAACTCTATTGAGTCTGCTACAGCTGCTAATAACTATTCTGGGTTAGGTAATGCTGTTTTTGGTACTGCTAATAGGACTTATAACTCTAATGGTTCTTTGATTTTTGGCGCAGGTAATGAAATTACTAACTCTGTTACTAATATAAATAATGCGGGCGCAATAACACCAAGTCCTTTTGGAGGATCTTCTTCGGTAACTGAAATGGCAGAAGATGTACGCAATTTGGTAAAAGATAACAAATCCGGTGGTTCTACAATGGCTATCGGTGGTGGCAACAAGGCTGATTATACGCAATTAACATCAATAACAGGTGTTAATAATACTGTAACAGGTACTGCTGGTAATGTTGCAAAATTGAATTCCGTAACTGGGTACAATAATACAATTACTAATGCGTCTAATAATATTGTGATGGGTAACGACCATATTGTAACTGCTGATAACACAATTGCTATCGGTGGTCTTTCTTCCAGCGAAACTCGCTCTGTAGCCAATACAACAACAATCGGTTATGATGCAAAAGCTTCTGTTGAAGGTGGTGTAGCCCTTGGTTATAAATCCAACGCAACCGTAGATAAAGGTGCAGCTGGTTATGATATTAGCACCAAAGCAGCATCTACTGATACAAGTTCCACATGGAAAGCGACAGCATCTGCTGTATCTGTTGGCGACGTGGCTAATGATGTAACACGTCAAATTACATCTGTTGCAGCTGGTACAAATGATACTGATGCAGTAAACGTAGCACAACTTAAAAAGGTAGAAACTAAAATCTCTACTGTTGAAGCAGATGCTAAAAAACATACTACTGTAGTAGCTGGTGCTAATACAACTGTTACATCTGGTACTAATGCTAATGGCGGTGCAGAATACAAAGTAGCTGTTAATAAAGACTTAGTAGAAATGAGCTCTGCTAACTTCGGCAAAGCAACTGACGACGTTCGTGCTCGTATCGATAAAGACAGTGCTCGCTTCTTTAACGGTAGCGAAAATATCGGTGTTACACCTAAAGGTATCCAAATCGAAAACACAGATACCTTAGAACAAGCAAAATTCGATAAATACGGTATGTACGCAAGTGAAGGGGACAAAACAGTTTACTACACTACAACTGGTATTAGCGCAGGCGACCAAATCATCAATAATGTGAAAGCTGGTGTAGCAGACACTGATGCGGTAAACGTATCTCAACTTAAACGCGTACAAGATCAAATTGCAGCATCTACCCAAGTTACAACTGTAACAGCTGGTGACCATATTAAGGTTACACCAACTGTAAATGGTAATACTCACGACTATAAAGTATCTCTTGCTGATGATATTGCTGACCAAATTACAAATAACACAACAAATATCAGCAAAAACACAAATGATATCAAAAATATCAAAGGCGACTTATCCAAGATGGATAAACGTGTCAATAAATCTGTAGCAGGTGCAGCAGCGTTAGCAGCATTGCATCCACTTGATTTCGATCCAGATGCTAAATGGGACTTTGCTGCAGGCTATGGCCATTACCGCAGTGGTAATGCTGCCGCATTAGGTGCTTTCTACCGTCCTAATGAAGACGTACAACTTAGCGTAGGTTCTACTGTAGGCAGTGATGAAACAGTATTTAATGCTGGTTTATCTGTGAAAGTAGGCGCTCATAGCAATGTATCTCGTTCTCGTGTAGCAATTGGTAAAGAAGTATTAGCTCTTAAGAAAACAGTAGCTGAACAAAATGCTCAAATTCAAAAATTGACTACATTGTTGAATGGTGTTGCGGGTACTAAGATGAAAGCCGATCACACAACATTGTTCCCAGATATCCCTACAAACCATTGGGCATATGAAGCTGTAAGCGATTTGTCTCGCCGTGGTCTTGTAGAAGGCTATCCAGATGGCACATTCGGTGGTGACCGTATGTTAACACGTTATGAATTTGCTCAAATCGTATACCGTGCTATTCAAGACGGCGTAACAGTTAATGATCGCCTTGTAACAGAATTCAGCCCAGAAATGGCATTGTTCCGCGTGGACACAGTAGCGAAAAATGCTAAAGGTGAACCAACAATCGAACGCGTTCGTGTTAATAAAAAATAAGGATACTATTAGTTTATAGTGTTCACACAACTTAATAAGTAGCTACTATGCCATACCTCAACTCCACCCCGAGGTTGCATAGTAGTGAATATAAAAAGGAGTAACTGATTATATCAGTTACTCCTTTTTGTTGTTATATTAGGCTCACTATTCTTTTTATTTGGCAAAATAACCTAGCGACTGGATGTGTGCGATGGACTCGTTTAAATATTGCTCAGAGGACACAATGTGTTTAGTGCCATCATCTTTTGTTCTTTCAACGGTCATGTTTTCGTTCATGGTATCAATTAATTCTTTTCGAGATATTGGCTTTGCCATCAATTTCATGACGTAGGATAGACCTTCATCTACGGAATAGTCTATTTGGTTATACATATTGCCGAGGCACATGTATTGATAACCACCTTTTTCAACGAGGGTGGATACATAGTTTATGAAATGCTCTGGAATATAGGTTTCGTTTTCCACAAATGGCAATTGGTCATACTTTTTAGCATACGTGTTGACATGTCCAACGATAGCAAGATGGAATAAACGTCTATACATAGCATCAGTATCGATTTCAGAATCAGGATGATGTTCTTCAATATGTTTCATAATATCCGCTACATTGAATGGTCGTTTTGTATCCATTAATTCTTGAATGCTAATGTGCATAACATTGGTCCATTCTGGAGGAACACCAGGCTCTTCATCTAATGCATTGTTGAAGTATAGTGTATCTAGTACTTTCTTCTCAACCCTTTCGTCATGGGAAATTTTATCTTCGTTACTACACTTTGTTAATAGGGCCATGCGGAACTGAGTATCATACACATAATCGTAGTACTGTTCCTTATCAATGTAGCTATCTCTAGCTAATGTTCTAATATTATTTTCGACATTACTATCAAGCCATGTAATGAAGGAACGATTCAATGTTTCGTCACCGATGTAAGCGCAACCTTGCTCTTGCGCACGTTCAATAAATTCTGATACATATACAGGATCATTAATAGCTTCTAAGTATTCGTGCCCAACGTAGTAATCGTTAGATTGGAGTACACGATTTATGTTTTTGATCTTATAATCAGAAATTTGTTGGGAACGTTCATCTAGCTTCATTGTTTCTGCAATGAGTTTTAATACATTTTTTGTGTAGACCGTACGCTCTTGTAATGAGTCGTTAGGTGCATGTTTTTCAGAATATAACATAATATCCCGCAATTGCTCTAATCGTTTCCAACCTGGATACGTATTATATGAAACATAGGCGATACCGCGATCAGATAAGTTGCGACTGCAAATATTAAGGATTTTATCTTTTACCACATCAGGCACCCACGACCAAATACCATGGACGATAATGTAATCGAAGGTACCAAATGAATCATCAATATCCATAATATCTTTTTCTAATAATGTAATATTTTTTAGCCCCATGGATTCAATTAATTCATTCCCATGCTTTACCTGAGTAGGGGATAGGTCGATACCTGTAAAGGTAGTCGTTGGATTATATAGGGCTTGGGGAATGATATTTCCACCGCAAGAAGAGCCCAACTCTAATACGCGCGCGTCTTCAACTGGTACTGGGTCTAAGCCATAAATAAGAGCTTTTGCCATTAAAGATGTAATACATGTATTGAAAAATGGTTTTGATACGTATAGAAAATCGTCGTAAGATTCCTTCAGGTCGTTAATTTTAGATTGATCTACACTAGTAATGTGTTGTTTACTCATTAGAATATATCCCCTCTATAACTAATACTCGTAAAATGGTCCTCATAATGATTTAGTATATCATAATTTTTATCAGAATCGGTCAAAAAATTCATAGTTATCTCATTTATGAGTTCGTATATGAAAAAAATGTGAAAGTACCTTTAAAAGGTTGTTGGATTATTATAATTATATTTTTCTATGATCCATATTTTATAGATAATATATAAATAGATACCAAAATCGAGAAAAATCAATGAGATTAAATCAATTAATCGTTTATTTATAACTATAGTTAATGTGGTTATCGATAAATACCGAACTGCATTGAAATAAATAGATTAAATTTTATAAAATACGTATAAAACGCCAAAAAAATGAGTAAAAAAACACTCATATATTAAATTTTGTTTAACAAAATAAAGGTTCTGACAACAAACTTTGCTGTTTATGATAAAAACATGAAGAAAAGCATTTACAACATTTTCGATATATGATATTCTGTTCATGACACAAAATGAAAGAAATATGAAAGATACTCAGAAAGGCGTAAAGGTATGGGAAATTTAGGCTTTTCGTTCTTTTGTATTTAAATGATTTAATTATAAGGATTGTAATTGTGTCTAGTTAAGAAAGGGGTTCATAGTAATATGAATAAAATCTTTAAAGTTGTTTGGAGCAAAACTAAAGAGTGCTACGTAGTAGTTTCCGAAGTTGCAAAAAACAATGGTGGTAAGAAAAAAGCTCTTGCTAGCGTATTAGCTGGTTTGGCTATGGTAGCTGCTACAGCAGGTACACCGGTGCATGCTGATGTTGGGTTGGGAGGCAGTTCAGTTAATATTTCACCGAATGGCACATATAATGGTTCTAACTCTGTGACTCCAAACTCTGTTGTAGTTGGTTTCCAAAATAGAACAACTGGTGGTAGCGGTAACGGTCATATTATTTATGGTGCTAACAATGTGGCGAATCAAGATTCTTCTTTAGCTATTGGTAACCAAAACACAGCAACGGGTCCTGCAGCGTCTGCAATTGGCGTAGGATCTCAGGCAACTGGTAGAAATACTATTGCTGTAGGTAACGTGGCAAAAGCTAGTAATACGGATAATATCGCTATTGGTACATATTCTGAAGCATTAACTAGTGGTCAAGATGCATATGCTCTTGCAGTGGGTTCTTATTCAAAAGCTAATGCTCATATGGCAGTTGGTATTGGTGCACTTGCTAATGCAACCGGTACTGAATCTACAGCAGTTGGTGCAGGCTCTAAAGCAACTGCTAAAAACTCTCAAGCTTTTGGTGCTCGTAACACTGCATCTGGTCAAAATGCTACAGCTATTGGTTATGGCAATACCTCTAAGGTAGAAGACACTATCACAATTGGTACTTCTAATAATGCCAATACTGGTGGTGGTATTGCTATTGGTCAAAATAACCTTGCTGACGCTACTGCAAATGGTGGCCGTAATGCAGGTTCTACTCAAATTGCTATTGGTCGTGATAACAGAGCAGCTCGTGAAGATACAATCGCTATTGGTCGTGAAGCAAAAGCTGAAAATGATTTATCAGTAGCTATTGGTAATCGTACAGAAGCTACTGCTAATGCTGCTATTGCTATCGGTACTAATGGTGCTCCAAGTGGTGGTAATACATATAAAACAACAGCCAGTGGATTTGCAGCTGTTGCAATTGGTATGCAAGCTAACTCCTCTGGCACTGCTTCTACTGCAGTAGGTGGCAAATCTTCTGCTACAGCTAATGGTGCAAGTGCATTAGGTCAAGCTTCTGAAGCATCTGCTGCATCTGCTACAGCATTAGGTAAAGAGGCAAAGGCATCTGTTGCTGATGGCGTTGCTCTTGGTTCTCAGTCTAAAGCAACTGTAGATAAAGGTGTTAAAGGCTTTAACCCTGCAGAAACTCGTACAAATAAATATGCTGGTCTTGCTGGTACGGCACAAACTTCTACATTGGCAGCTGTTTCCGTAGGTGACGGTGCTAATGCAACTCGTCAAATTACAGGTCTTGCAGCAGGTACTGCTGACAGCGATGCTGTTAACGTAGCTCAATTGAGAAGCGTTAACTTGAAATACGCTGGCGACACTGGCAATAGCGATGTATTGTTAGACAATGGTACATTGAATGTTAAAGGTGATGACAAATTCATCTCTACATCTGCTGATAAAAATGGTGTAAAAATCACTGCTAAAGTAGGTGAAAATATTACTACTAATGCCGATGGTAAAGCAGTTGCTCCTACTACAAACGGTATTGCTACAACTGACAATGTTACTCAAGCGATCAACAACTCTGGTTGGAAAGTAACTTCCGCTAATAATGGTGGTACTACAAACGGCACAACTTCTGAAAAAGTAAGCCCTGGCGATACTGTTACTTTCAAAGCTGGTAAAAACATTGTATTAGACCAAGCTGGTAAACAATTCACATATTCCTTGAATAAGGATGTTGATTTGACTAACGGTGGTTCCTTAACAATTGGTGATACTAAAGTTAACAACGATGGCTTAACAATTACTGGTGGCCCATCTGTTACAAAAACTGGCATCGACGCTGGCAACAAAAACATTACTAATGTAAAAGCTGGTGAAAATGATACTGATGCAGTTAACGTAAAACAATTAAAAGACGCTAAAACTAAACTTGTAGACGGTAAAAATACTACTGTTGATGGTGATGGATCCACAGCTACTCCTTACAAAGTAAATGTAGAAGGCGATTTGAAAGGTATTACATCTATTTCCAATACTGACAATGGTCCTAAAATGACAATTGGTGGTAACTCCATTAATATCACTGGTGGCCCAATTAACATGGGTGGTAGCAAAATCACTAACCTAGCTCCTGGTACAGATGATACTGATGCAGTTAACTACAGCCAAATCAAAGGCTTGAGAACTGAAGTTAAAGCTGGTAACGGCGTAACTGTAGCTAAATCTCAAGGTACTGATGGTCATGATATCTACACAGTAAGCTCCACTGGTGCTACTGGTAACACAGATCCTTCTAAAGTTGAAGCTGGTAAAAATACTACTGTAACAGGTGATGGTACAGCAGCTACTCCTTACAAAGTAAATGTACAAGGTGACTTGACAGATATCTCCTCCATTACAAATGGTACTGGTTCTGGTAAAATCTCCTTCGCTGGTGATCAAGTTGTAAAAGTTGAAGGCGACAACCCTATTTCCTTAGATGGTAAAGGTGGCTATGTAACTGGCTTACAAAACAAAGATTGGGATATTACTAACCCAACTGTTGTTTCCGGTCGTGCAGCAACTGAAGACCAATTGAAAAAAGTAAGCGATGGCTTCAACAACACAGTTAAATTAGCAGGTAACACTGGTAATACAGATACTCAAAAATTGAACAAAACAGGTGGTTTGAGCTTCGGTGTAGTTGGTGCTAACAACGGTCAATACATCAAAACAACTGCTTCTGGTACAGATGTAGTAGCTGATTTGTCCGATGACGCAAAAGCTAAATTAAACCACAAAGTAGAAGTAGCTTCTGGTTCTAGCAATGTAACAGTAACTACAGATACAACTGATCCTAATAAAACAGTTTATAAAGTAGCTGTAGCTAATTCTTCTACACCTGGTGGTGCTTCCTCTACTGAAAGTGTAGTTAAAAAAGCTGACGCAGCTGGTGACACTAACATTGCTGACGTTACAGTAGCTGGTGGTAAAAATACTAATGATCCAGATGCTCAATACGAAGTTAATGTTTCCCGTAATGCAGTTAAAGATGCAGCTCGTGAAGCAGTAACAGTAAATAATGGTGGTAACACTGACAGCCCTATCACTGTGACTCCTACAGATGATGCTGCTAATCACAACACTTCTTACGCTGTAACATTCGATGGCGCTAAAGCAGCTAAAGTAATTCCTTTGACTTACAAAGCTAACGGTGCTAATGATAAAACAGTTACATTAGAAAAAGGTTTAAACTTCACTAATGGTTCCAACACAACAGCTTCCGTAGCTGCTGATGGCGTAGTTAAATACGACTTGAACAAAGACGTTGATTTGACTAAAAACGGTTCCTTAACAATTGGTGATACTAAAGTTAACAACGATGGCGTAACTATCACTGGTGGTCCATCTGTTAAGAAAGACGGTATCAATGCAGGTAACCAAAAAATCACTAATGTGAAACCTGCTACAGATGGTACTGATGCAGTTAACTATGATCAATTGAAAGCAGCTCGTACAGTTGTTACTTCCAACGACAAATCTGTAACAATTAACAAAACAACAAATGGCGACCAAGTAACATATGACTTACATGTAAATGCAGCTGCTGGCACAGCATCTACTTGGAACTTGAAATCTGGTGCAGTTTCTGCTACAGAAGGTACACATTCTGGTGACACAGATCAAAACATTGCAGACGGTAAATCCGTTACAATGCAAGCTGGTAAAAACTTAACTGTTACTCAAACTAACGACGGTGCAGGTAATACAGAGGTTGCATACGCTCTTGATAAAGACCTTAAAGATCTTGATAGTGTAACAACTAAAGAAGTTAAACTTGGCGACAAAAACGACAACATCTCCATTAAGAAAGATGGCGACCGTATCACTTATAGCACTGATGGTGGCACAACTGTTAAGAAAGTAGCTAATCTTGATGATGAAAAACACATCAAACCTGGTAGCTATGCTGTACAAAACGACGGTAGCGTAACTATGACTTACGTTGATGGAAATGGTAAACCAGTTAATGGCGAAGAAGCTAAAATTACTGGCATCGCTAAAAACGATCTTTCCAACATCACTGATGCTGGTAAGAAAGTAATCACTGGTCTTGGTTCTAAAGTTGAAGCTGGTGACAACGTA
>OGKA01002139.1_pt1 | contig 13191 bp, 9 predicted proteins | sample 1572211 | NCBI WGS metagenome assembly OGKA01 (sample SAMEA2582125, study PRJEB24529) | metagenome | biome: Human gut stool | place: China | collected 2011
TCTCTGAAAAAGATTCACAAAACGATCTCGTAAAAGAAAATGAAGCAGACAAGGATTGAGGACAATGAACTGAATCGGTTTTTACGCCGTGTTTTTCTTGTATCTTCCTCTTTCTTACTTATAGCAGGTTGTTTTTGCTTGAATAAGAAATAAATTAGAAGTTCTATCATCTAAGAAAAATGATGAAAAAAATCATTTAACTAATGGTGTGAACGTTTAGTGTTTATCAGCTCCATTCTCTGTAATTTTGGGGGTAAAATCCACACCATTTAGATAAAATTAGTTGAATTTGATTGGAAAAACGCTTTTATAAAAGCGGAGAAAAGTCTTGATATTACGCTGTTTTTAGTCCAACTGAAATTCATACTTTCCAAACCAGGTCTTAAGAAAGCTCGTAAAGCATCACAATTTAGTAAACGTTAATTCGAAAGAATTACTATACTTACAAAGAGCACCTTTCGGGGTGTTCTTTTTTGTACTTTCTTGCTAAATTGGTGCAATTGACACAGTTGTTGCGACTTTAGTCGCTTACAAATGTGGCTGCAACCTGACAAAGTCAGTTGCCTCAAAACGTTAATCAATACTATACTATCAACGTTTCAAATCACTCGAAAGTTTACCTTATTTTTACCTTATTGTTTTAGAGACTTTAAAGCAAATTCCCCAACTGCCATAGGAACTACATTAGAGGTGTTGACATAAATTTGAGTTGTGCATGTATCGCTATGCGTTAGTGCTTCAGAAATGGCTTCTAAGCTCATTCCTGCTTGTTTAGCAAGTGTTGCTCCTGTATGCCGTAGTTTATGAGGTGTAGCATGTGTCAGCTCTTTATGTCGCTTTCTAATACTTTTCATTTTGTTGTTTAGATAGTCAGCATGTAAAGGCTTATTGATGTTTCCTTTTGTGTCGATATATGTAAAAACAAATTGTTCTGGATTACTGATGATGCCAAACTTTGCCAGTTCATATTTTTGTTGCTCTTTCCAAGAGGTAAGAAGCTGAAGTAAGTCATTAGAAATAGAGAAAATAGGAAATATTTCCATAATAAAACGCATATTATCAGGTTTCTTTGAACTGCACCCCAAAAGTTAGATTTTTTCTGTCTAACTTTTGGGGTGCAGTTCAGTAAAAGTTTGATAGTATACGTTTTATCCTAGAAATATTTACTGTATGTTTTTCTCAAACTGACTTTTTAAGAAGTTACCTTATCAACAATTTCAAATAAGTTTATGGAGTTATCTTTGGAAAAACTGTAGAATTTCAAAAATTACTACAGACCTTGAATTTTACTTATCATTTCCATGATTTAGATTGCTTACATTTTGTTTTGATAAGTTTTACGGTAATCTCCAGGAGAAAGTCCAGTTCTTTGTTTAAAAATTTTAGTAAAGTAAGAATAATTATCATACCCTACTTGACAAGATACTTGTGATATCGAGATATTTGTTTGAGATAGGAGAGATTTAGCAGCATTAATGCGTTTATCCGTTATATATTTAACAAGAGTTTCTCCAGTTTCTTTTTTAAAAATTCTAGCTAAATGATCTGCACTGAGATAAACCATATCTGCTAATATAGAACGATTTATATCTTCATAGTAGTGATGATCTATGTATTCGACGATGCGTTGAATACTATTTTTTTGGTTTTCAATGTTTGTTGCAAATTTCTTAGCATGTGACCAGTAATAATCAAAGTAATCCTGAAAAGATTCAATTGAATGAAAGCGTCGTTGGAATAGGAAATCATGAGTGCTATTTTGGAATAATTTATGTGCTGAAATTCCATTTTGATCTAGATATATTCCTATTTGTTGAGTCCAATCTAGTAAAATTTGTTGTAGTGTGAAAGTAGGAATTTGAGAATTATAGGCAAGTGAATTAATTTTTTCTCTTAATTCGTATTCACTTAAGCTATCTAAAAAAGTAATTGAAAGAGTTTCTGTTTTAAAGGAAGTTGGAAAACTATGTGGAACACATGTAATAGTATTCCAATAAGAAACATATTGTTCATTATAAGTGTAGAGTTCTTTGGTATGAAATAAAATATCGGATATTTTATGGCAACTCTTATATATAATGTTTGAGTATTTACTAAAGTTATTGGAAATTTGAGAATGAATCTCATATGCCAATTTGTCACTACGTTTGGATGAGTCTACTCTAAAGAGACAAACATATTGATCAACCTGGCTTTCCATCTTGAACAAACTTATCAGCTTATAAGAAGGTTGTGAAATTCTTTGAAGTTCTCTTTTTAGTTGAGAAGTCCATGATGGAGTTTCTGCAGAATAATCTTCTTCATTAAGATTGATTGTTAAAACTGCAAGGAAAAAATATTGGTGTTTTTTAAGAATAAAATCTTGTTTGCTTGTTATGTTTTCTAGCTCATCAATGCGAGAAATTTGAGGTTTTCTAAGGTAATCATACCAGAAATTATCTTCTATTTGTAAAAGTGCATCATTTTTTCCGTTTAAGTTATGATTCTCAATTTTACTAATGGCTTTTTGAATAATAAATTCTAATTTTTCAAAGTTAATGGGTTTTAGATAGTATTCGAAGCTTTGCAATTCAATTGCTTTTTGAGCATAGTTGAAGTCGGCGTAATTGGTTAAAAAAATTGTTTTTATATCATATTTTTCATTTCTAATCCAAGATAAGAGTTCGAGGCCGCTGCCTTGAGGCATTTCTATATCGCTTATCATGAGATCAATAGGATGCTCTCTAATAATATTTTGAGCTTGAGTGAGGCTATAGGCAACATAAACAATGTCAATGTGTAGTTTAGCCCAATTTATTTTCTCTCGTAAAGCTTCAATGATAAAACGATCGTCATCAACTAATAAGATGTTCATTATAACCTCCGTCTATAATCTTGTATGGAATAAGTAAAAGAATTTTAGCCCCACCTTCTTCATTATTTTCAAATGTAATAGTATAGTCGTTGGGATAGAGAAGATTCAAACGTTCGATGGTGTTCGTGATCCCAATATGATGTCCATCTTCTGTTATTAGAGACTGTTTCTGATTTAGTTTTGATAAAATTTCTTCAGAGAAACCTGGACCATTATCCTCGATACAAATCTGAATATAATCTGAGTTCTCAGTTTTTACTTTTTTTATCGATAGCAAAATTGTAAATAAATCCTGAAATGAAAAACCGTGTTTGATTGTGTTTTCAATAAATGTTTGTAAAAGTAACGATGGGACAAGAGTATTTTGTAGATCAGAATTGTAGTCTAGTGAAAAGTGGATATTATTTCCATATCGAATTCGTTGTATTTCTAAATAATCTTTAATATGCTGAACTTCATCTTTAAGTTCTGAAAAATCTTGATTAGCCATAAATAAATGACGGAGATAATTTGAAGTTAGGATAGTTAAGTCTTCAATTTCCTTGTAGTTTTTTGTTTGAAGCATACTATGAATCATTGATAACATATTTAAGTAGAAATGCGGCCGGATTTGATTCTTAAGATAATTAAGTTCGATCTTCTTAAGTTCTAGTTGTGAATGGTATTCCCGTATTTTTAATTCTTGCATGTCAAATATTACTTTATTAAGTTTATCATTTGCCTTATCAATTTCTAGTATACCTTCAGATATAAAAAATTCAGAGGGGGGTATGGATTCTCCAAATTGAGAGAGTCGTTCAGTGAGTCTCGTTATCGGTTTAATCATCCATTGACGAATATACAGGATAATGATGATTGATAAAATGGTAATAATAATAGGAACGGCTGACAAAAATACTTCTAAGAGTGTGATATTTCTAAAGACTTCGGCATAATCGACTAAAACATAAATATCGAAAGGTAAATGCGTTTTTTCATTTTGAGCATGAATTAGATAGTTTTCGGAGGGTATATTGTTAGGCTCTTTTAGGGAAAGTTTACCATTATTTCCAATATTGAGTTTTTTGAGAGGTTTTAGGATATCTTCTGAAGATATGACAGCATAAATGATTTTTCCTTCGTAATGAACAGATTTAACTAAGTATTCACTGTTTTTAGTAGTTACATTTTTCCATTTACGGTCACTTATATCACTACGCAATGATTTTAGATTTGATTTTAACAGTAAATAATCTTCATATGGAATATAAAGATTGGAGACATTTATAAAATGATCAGTACTATCGGTTTCTAATAAGAATGTCATATGAGTTTCATTTTGATATTCAAACTCTGTAAAGCTAGTTTGAACTTTTTTAAGATTTTCTTGATACTCAAGAAACGTTTGTACATGATTTAATTTCTCTAAAGATTCATTATGCGTTATTGTTGAGTACATAAAGCGTTCTACAGAATGCAATTTCTCATTAACAGAATCAGCATAAATTTCAATTGAACTACGTAGGTGTACTATATTTTGGTTTTTAATAAAATTTCTGGTTATGTTACTCATAGCAATATTGATTAAAATATTTATCAATAGTAGTACAAGTAAGAGTTTAAAGAAAAAATGAATAGAATGTTTTTTTGATAACTCGTGATTTAATTTCATATACTAGTCTCCTATTTAAATTATAGCACTTTGAAAATACGATATCATGTACAAAACAGATATGTTTTATCAAGATGTCGGAAAAGTAATAGTTCTCAGAAATGATAAACTGAAAAATTGATAAACCTAGTCCAAAAAGTTCTATTAAGGGAATTCTATATGGTGTAAAATAATCGTAGAAAATCAGATAGGAGGAAAAAAATGAAAGTAGCATCTCAGTTTCATAAAATAAAATTAAAGCATAGTATTCCGTTATATATATTACTTTTTCCTTCAATATTGCTATTAATTTTATTTTCCTATATTCCCATGTTGGGACTAATTATTGCATTTAAAGACTATTCACCAGCCAATGGTATCTTTGCTAGTCAGTGGGTAGGATTTAAGTACTTTACTCAATTTTTCTCATCATTCCAATTCGGGACAACTATGTTCAATACATTAAAAATTTCACTTTATAGTATTGTAGTAGGATTCCCCTTACCTATTATACTAGCTATAATTAGTAATCAGTTAAGAGTTGGGAAGTTTAGAAAAATATTTCAAGTGACAACTTACTTACCCCATTTTATCTCTACAATGGTTATGTGTGGGATGATTATCTTATTTTTATCTCCTACTAGTGGTTTGTTAGCGAATGTATTTAAGTCTGTTGGAATCACTATTCCAGATTTTTTATCAAAACCTAGTAGTTTTGCAGGTGTTTATGTTTGGAGTGATGTATGGCAACATATTGGTTGGGATAGTATTATTTATCTAGCAGCTCTTTCTGCAATTGATCCTACATATTATGAGGCTGCAACTATGGATGGCGCTTCTAGGTTACAAAAAATTAGGCATATAGAATTACCATTACTTTTGCCAACTGCTATGATTTTGCTAATATTAAGAGCAGGTAGTTTATTAAGTGTAGGATTTGAGAAAGTGTTACTATTACAGAATCCTCTTAATTTAGCAGGAAGTGAGATAATTTCGACCTATGTTTATAAAGTTGGTATGGTGAACTTTCAGTATAGTTATTCGACAGCTATAGGGTTATTTAACACCGTAGTCAATCTAATAATTTTGCTATCTGTCAACTGGTTCTCAAAACGATATACTAGAACGGGTCTTTTTTAAAGGAAGGAGTGCTTAAGGTGAGATGGTTTCATAAATCAAGAAAAACAAACTCTGAATTATTATTTGACATAGTTACCTATGGTTTAGCAATTTTCCTTATCCTGTTAATTGTTTATCCGTTATGGTTTGTAGTGATTGCATCTTTTAGTAATCCTTCAGATGTTGCAAATGGAAAGGTATGGTTTATTCCTAGAGAATGGAAATTAGATGGATATTTACGTCTTATTCAACAACCTTTATTTTTACGTAGCTATTTAAATACAATTTTATATACTGTTGTTGGGACCGTAGTTGCTTTAGTAGTCAATATTCCAGCTGGTTATGCTTTATCTAGAAAAGAATTAGTTGGTAGAAAATGGATGAGTATTCTATACATAATCCCTATGTTCGTATCAGGTGGCTTGATTCCTACCTACTTAACAGTAAAGAATGTTGGCCTAATTGATACATTTTGGGTAATGGTAATCCCTTTTGCGGTTTCATCATACAATATTATTGTTGCTAGAACTTTCTTTAATAATAGTATTCCAGACGGGATGTGGGAGGCTGCGCAAATTGATGGATGTGGTACAATTCGTTATTTTATTAAGATAGTCGTTCCTTTATCAAAAGCTATTATAGCAGTTATTGGACTTTGGACTGCAGTTGGTATTTGGAATTCGTGGTTTAATGCTTTAATTTATTTAACGAATGAAAATTTACAACCATTGCAATTAATTTTACGACGTTTACTAATTAGTAATCAAATGTTACAATCGCAAGCAACAGGAGAAGTTGCATCAGATCTTCGTATCAAAGCCGATATGATGAAATATGCAGCAATTGTTATTTCAACCGCTCCGATAATGTTGCTATATCCCTTTGTTCAAAAATATTTTAATCAAGGCGTAATGATTGGCGCGTTGAAAGAATAGGAGAAAAACATGAAAAATAAATCATTTACATATTTGTTCTTAGGAACAGTTACACTTGCTGGCTTAACAGCCTGTGCAAATTCTAATAATGCGAATAAGGATGATAAGTCTGGAGAAGATTCTTATAAAATCACAACTGTTCGTTGGTCTGACTGGGGGGAAGATTATCATAAAGGTTTTCTAACTGATTCTGCCAAAGAATCAGGTATCGATGTTAAATGGGATACACTTGTAGCTGCAGATTGGGTAGATAAGAAATCTGTGTTGGTTGCTAGTGGAGATTTACCAGATGCATTTTTAGGTTCAAATGCTTTTACAGATTCAGAAATTGCTCAGAACCAATCTTTATTTATTCCATTGGAAGATTTAATCAAAGAAAACATGCCAAATTTAACTAAGGCTATGGAGAAAGAACCTAAGATTAAAGCTATGATTACTTCACCAGATGGTCATATCTACAGTCTACCTAAAAAATTACCGATGCGTCCTACTGTAGCTAATCAGCTATTTATTAATAAAAAGTGGCTGGATAATTTAGGATTAAAGGTTCCAGAAACTTATGATGATTTAGTAAAAGTACTACAAGAATTTAAGGATAAAGATGCGAACGGAAATGGAGACGCTTCTGATGAAATTCCATTCGGAGCAGGAAACTTTGATCCAACATTCTCATATATTCTTCCGTTCAATAATCGTTTAGGGGCAGATAATACATATGAAATGTCTGTAAAAGATGGAAAACCAGTCTACCTTCGTACAGAAGAAAGTTATAAACAAGGGATTGCAGCAATGCACGAATCTTATAAAAAAGGTTTGATTGATCCGGAAATCTTTACAGAAGATACCTCTATGAGTGTAGCAAAACGTATGGATAAGGGAGTATCTAGAGTAGGTGTTTCTAGTGGTTGGACAGCAGATGCAACGTTTGGCTTACATTCAAGTGAATATATTGCTCTACCTGCTTTAAAAGGTATGGATGGTAAACAATATGTCTTTTCTGATCCAGATCATTATAACTATGGTCGAAATGAAATTTTGATTACAAATAAGAGCAAAAACCCTGCTAAATTATTGAAATGGTTGGATAAATTATATACAGATGAAGCAAGTATTCAGAATTTCTATGGATCATTTGGAATAGCTACTGAAAAGAATGGTGATAAGTTTAAAGTGTTACCTCCTAAAGATGGTAAATCAGCTGATGAATGGGCATGGATTAATTCACTTCGAGATTTTGGTCCTAAATACGTAAGCGATGATATCAATAGTCGCGTAGAAATCGATCAAACACAAGGTGATGGATTGAAATTGAAGATGGACCAAGATTTGAAACAATTTGCATTGCCAGCTTACCCTAATGTGATTTATTCACAAGAAGAACTTAACAAATTATCATCAATCTATGTGAGTATTGAATCTTATGTCAAACAACAAGCATCTAAATGGGTAGTTGAAGGCGGCATAGAAAAAGAATGGGACTCATACAAAGAAACTCTTAAGAATATGGGATTGGACGAATTTATGAAGATTCAACAGGAAGCATATAATCGTTACCAAAAAGAAGTAAAAGAGTAATACTTTATATGAACTCTTGGTTGTATGAACAAGGGACTAGCTAATTATAGGAAGCGAGACTGATAACATCAGATTATCTCGCTTCCTTTATTCTAATTTTTAAAGAAATTTGGAAATGTTTTTTAAATAATTTAGGTAATATTTTTGTACAACTGACATTATAAAATATAGAGTTAAGGCAATCGATTTTATGGAGATATCTATTATGCAAAAATTATTTTCATTAGATGGAAAAATGGTTAGAATTTTAACTTTTTTGACAGATTTAATTATTTTAAATACTCTATTTATTGTGAGTTGTATTCCAATAGTTACAATTGGGGCATCACTAACTTCTCTTACGACAATGTGGTATCGTATTTTAAAAGGTAAAGATACCGATATTGCTTATCATTATTTTCGGATCTTTAGACAAAATTTTAAACAATCAACTTTTATTTGGTTGTTTATCCTCCTAATAGAATTACTTTTATATGTGAACTATTGTCTTTGGGGCTATTCAAGTTTATTTTCAGAGTATAGTTTATTGTTAGTGTTGCCCTTTTTATTTGTTATAATACTTTTGATGAGTGTTATTTTCCCCTATATTGGTCTATTTAAAGATAATCTAAAAAATAGTATTGTAAATAGCGTATTAATTTGTATTTTAAATCCAATACAAGCTATTATTTTGGTTTTATTTAATATTTCTGTACTGTATATGAGTTTCAGTAGTCCAGAACGGGTTTTAACAGCTATTTACGTATTTACATTTGGGGGATTTGCTTTTTGCGGATTGATGAATGTAATGATAACGAATAAAATGTTTGATAAAGTAAAGCAATTTACTAAAAGGAGGGAAACAAAGTGAAAATTTTTAAGGGAGAGTTTTATCGCATCTCTGTATTAACAGACAAGTTAGTAAGGTTAGAATACTCTCAAACTGGAAGTTTTGAGGATAGAACGACACAACTTATCTATAATAGAGATTTTGGCCAAGTTTCGTTAGATTATATCGAGACATCAAACGTACTAGATATTATGACGGACTATTTTCATCTGCACTTTAATAAAGGAGAATTTAACCCCGAAAATTTATTTATAGAATTAAAAGGAAATTTTGCCGTATATGGTAGTCGCTGGTATTTTGGTGAATCTATTGAAACGTTAAAAGGAACAGCTCGGACTCTGGATAAGGCAGATGGAGCAATCCCATTAGAAGATGGAATTATTAGTCGAAGTGGTATTGCCTTATTGGATGATTCTCAAGGATTTATTTGGGATGAACAGTCTGGTTATATTGAGAGAGAAAATCAAATTGACCTCTATTTCTTTGCCTATGGGCATGATTATAGAGGAGCAATCAGAGACTTTTACCATTTGACTGGTTCAACACCCTTGTTGCCACGATATGCTTTAGGCAATTGGTGGAGTAGATATTGGCCTTATACGTCGGATGAATACTTGGATTTAATAGACAGATTTAAAACAGAGAAAATTCCATTATCTATCGGTGTTTTAGATATGGATTGGCATATAACTGACATTCCAGCCCGTTTTGGAAGTGGCTGGACAGGATATAGTTGGAATAAAAACTTAATACCTAATCCAGAACAGTTATTGCAACAACTTCATGATAGAAAGTTAAAACTCTCCTTAAATGTCCATCCTGCTGATGGTATACGGGCTTATGAAGAAGCTTATCCTCGAGTCGCCAAACGATTGGGGTTAAATGTAGAACTAGAAGAACCTGCTATTTTTGATTTTTTTAATCCCTCTTTTAGGGAATCCTACTTTAAAGACGTTCATTATGAGCTAGAAAAGCAGGGAGTAGATTTTTGGTGGATTGACTGGCAACAAGGGACACAAGGCATGTTGGATCCACTATGGCTTTTAAACCATTATCATTATCAGGATAGTTGTAAAAATGCAGAAGGTGGTTTGATTTTATCAAGATATGCAGGTCCTGGTAGTCATCGCTACCCTGTTGGTTTTTCAGGGGACACCATTATTAGTTGGAATTCCTTAAGATTTCAACCTTATTTTACAGCGACAGCATCTAATATCGGTTATAGTTGGTGGAGTCATGATATCGGTGGACACATGCTGGGGGATTATGACGAAGAGCTACAAACTAGATGGCTACAGTTTGGTGTTTTTAGTCCGATAACTCGATTACATAGTTCTAGAAGTCCTTTTAATAGTAAAGAACCTTGGTTTTTTTCAGAAACAACATCTAAGATTATGAAGAAATACCTTCGTTTGAGACATCAGATGATCCCCTATCTATACACTATGAATGTAAAGACACACGAGGAAGGTGCCCCATTAATCAGCCCAATGTATTATTTCTACCCAGAGAATGATGAGAGCTATAATGTCCCAAATCAATACTTTTTTGGAACAGAACTGATGGTGGCTCCCATTGTAGAAAAGATGGATTTGGCATTCCAATCTGCAAAAGTAGATGTATGGTTCCCTGAAGGTGAATGGTATGACTTCTTTTCAGAGAAAAAATATACAGGTGGTGTGAAGTTGAGTGTTTATAGAGACATTTCGACGATACCTGTGTTTGCAAAAAGTGGTGCAATCATTCCCTTGGTTGGTTCTGAGATAGATATGGGTGTTGATTTACCTGAAGTTGTAGATTGGTATGTATTCCCAGGCAAACAACATTCTTTTGAAATGATTGAAGATCAAAATGGTCAAAGATATAAAACAAGATTATCAATCGACTGGGAAATGGGGATGGTAGAGTTAGCATTACAAGGAGATTCTAGTATCGTTCCAAGCAATAGAAGGCATAGAATTCATTTTAAAGGAACGAATGTGTCTATAATTGAATTGCCAAATAAGAATGATACAGCTAGATTTGAATGCAAAGAAAATAAAATGCCATCTCTAAATGATGAAGTTTTTAGACTACTAAAGACGGCTTCTCTTCCATATGAATTAAAAGATAGATTGTTAAATCAATTCATCAATGCGAAAAACTCTCATGAGTTAATGAATATCTTGCATCATCAAGATGAGGAATTGAGAGGGCGTTTGTTGGAAATGATATTTACTAGCGAAAACTAATTGAGAAATTTCGTACACAATTTCTATTCTTTATTTTTTAATGTGTAATAGTTTTACATCTCTATGCTTATTGACTTGTATTTTAATAATTACAAGTTTGGCATAGGGATATTTTTTGTTTATTGAAGAGGAAAGGATAAGTATGTTTCAAGGTTTGAAACATTTTTAAACTAAACAAGAGCAAATTTTTAAAGGTGATTTTTCAAAGTAACTTTCGCTTTCCTGACCGAAGTGGAAGTTAGTCTGAGATGGATTTTTATGATGGAATTAAGTATGAGACATGTGAATTTTTCAGAAAATTTTCTAAAAAAACATAATTTATTTGACATTCGTTTGAAAATTCTGTAAAATGAGTTATTATGTTTCAAAGGAGAATATATATGGACAAACAGAAAACATTTTTTGGACATCCTATGGGCTTGTCCACCCTCTTCTTTACAGAGATGTGGGAACGCTTTTCTTACTATGGGATGCGAGCAATCCTACTTTACTATATGTACTATAGTGTGCAAGATGGTGGATTGGGGATGGAGAAGACCACAGCTGCATCGGTTATGGCTATTTATGGCTCGCTGGTATTTTTGTCCTCGGTTATTGGTGGTTTTGTCAGTGACCGTATTTTAGGAAGTCGTAAGACTGTCTTTTACGGTGGGATTCTGATTATGCTAGGGCATATTGCTTTGGCAACACCTTTTGGACAAGTGGCTCTCTATCTTTCTATTGCCTTGATTATCTTTGGAACTGGATTTTTAAAACCCAATATCTCAGATATGGTTGGGGGAATTTATGAGAAAGAGGATGATAGACGGGATGCAGGTTTTAGTATCTTTGTCTTTGGTATTAACTTAGGTGCCTTCGTTGCCCCTTATCTAGTGGGTTATCTAGGTCAGGAAGTCAATTTCCATCTAGGTTTCTCATTAGCTGCTATTGGGATGTTCTTTGGCCTGGTGAAGTATGTTTTGGATGGGAAGAAATACCTGCCTGAATCAAGCCTTTACCCCACTGATCCCCTTTCACAGAAGGACCAGCAGACCTTGATTAAACGTTTGCTGATTGCACTTGTCGTAGTTATTCTCGTGGTTATAGGTTTAGTCTTTACTCACCAGTTTAATGTGGATATGATTGTTAATATCTTTACAGTGATTGCTGTAATTATTCCAATCTACTATTTCTTCAAAATTTTATCTAGTCAGAAAATAACTGCCACTGAGAGATCCCGAGTATTTGCCTACATTCCTCTATTTATCGCTGGAGTACTCTTCTGGTCTATTGAGGAACAGGGTTCTGTTGTTCTCGCTCTATTTGCGGATGATCAAACTCGACTTTACTTTAATGTATTTGGTAATCAGATTCATTTCCCATCTAGCTTTTTCCAAAGTATCAATCCACTTTTCATTATGATTTATGTGCCGATTTTTGCATGGTTGTGGGGGAAAATGGGTAAAAAGCAACCGTCCTCTTCTAAGAAATTTGCTTACGGTCTATTTGCGGCAGGTTTATCCTTCTTGTGGATGATGTTACCAGGAATGCTCTTTGGGACAGATGTTAAGGTCAGTCCTTTCTGGTTGATTATGAGTTGGGCTATTGTGATTGTGGGGGAAATGTTGATTTCGCCTATTGGTCTATCAGTCACTACTAAGCTAGCACCAAAATCCTTCCAAGCACAAATGATGTCTATCTGGTTCTTGAGTAACGCTGCTGCCCAAGCTATCAATGCTCAAATTGTAAAATTTTATACAAGCGAAACTGAAGTAGCTTACTATGGAATTGTTGGAGGAATTACGATTGTATTCAGTATTATCTTATTCTTCTACGTTCCACGTATTGAAAAACTAATGTCTGGTATCAAATAGAGAAAAACTGGAATTTCTGTAGGGATTCTAAAAGTTAGATCAATTATTTATTCAAAGGATTTAGTTCTGTATGGTACAGGGCTAAGTCCTTTTAGTTTGATTAATACTCGTCGAAAATCAAATTCAAACCGCGTCAACGTCGCCTTGCCGTACTCAAGTACAGCC
>OGKA01002143.1_pt1 | contig 13116 bp, 9 predicted proteins | sample 1572211 | NCBI WGS metagenome assembly OGKA01 (sample SAMEA2582125, study PRJEB24529) | metagenome | biome: Human gut stool | place: China | collected 2011
ATCGAACTTATTGTGCAGAAGAATATCACAATGCAGGGCCAAGCCGACTTTTATAGCAAAGTGAACCACTTCTTTATTCAAGACGGGTAAGCACCCGGGAAGACCTAAACATACCGGGCAAACATGAGTATTCGGGTCGCCGCCGAATTCCGTGCTGCAACCGCAGAAAATTTTCGTCTTTGTTTTTAATTCCGTATGTACTTCCAAACCGATGACGGCTTCGTATTTCATTATACTTCAACCTCCCCCATCGGTAACGGTAACTGTAAATCTGTCCGTTCCCGTTCAAATGTATAGGCTGCTCGCAATAACGTTTCTTCATCCAAAGCTTTACCGATTAGCTGCATCCCTACGGGCAAGCCGTTTTTAAAGCCGCACGGCAGACTGATAGCCGGAAGTCCCGCCAGATTAACCGTAACGGTACAAACGTCGCCTAAATACATGGCTAAAGGATCTTCACTATTCTGACCGATCTTAAAAGCCGTGTCGGGAGCCGTAGGTGTCAAGAGAACGTCACAAGACTCGAAAGCTTTGTCATAGTCTTGACGAACCAGGGTTCTCACCTTCATAGCTCGCAAATAATAGGCGTCATAATAGCCGGCACTCAAAACATACGTCCCTAAAAGGATACGTCGTTTTACTTCGGGACCGAATCCTTCGGAACGGGTCTTAATGTACATATCGACAATATCTTTTCCCGGAACTCGCAACCCGAAACCTACGCCGTCATACCGCCCCAAATTGGAGCTGGCTTCGGCCGGTGCAATAATGTAGTACGCAGCCAAACCGTACTTCATGTTCGGCATTTTAACAGAAACGATGTGAGCACCCAATTTCTTATAGGTTTCAATAGCTTCATCCAATGCCTTGCGGCAATCGGCATCAAGTCCTTCGGCAAAAAATTCTTCGGGAATCCCGATGCGCAGTCCCTTAACGTCGGCAACCAAGGCTTTTCTATAATCCTTTTGAATCTGCGGTACAGACGTGGAGTCCTTCTTGTCATACCCTGCAATACCGTTTAAAACAATGGCGCAGTCTTCTACATCATTTGTAAATGTACCTATTTGGTCAAGAGATGACGCAAAAGCAATCAAGCCGTAACGAGAAACAAGTCCGTATGTAGGCTTTAATCCTATACGACCGCAATAAGCCGCCGGCTGTCGCACAGATCCGCCCGTGTCGGAGCCGAGAGCCCAAACAACTTCACCTGCCGCTACGGCTGCCGCCGAACCGCCCGATGAGCCGCCCGGAACGTAATCTTTATTCCACGGATTGTGCGTAATTTTAAAAGCCGAATTTTCCGTCGAACTGCCCATGGCAAATTCGTCCATATTCGTCTTCCCTAAGGATATGAAATCAAGGTCTTTAAGCTTTTCAATAACCGTAGCATCATAAGGAGATTGATATGATGCCAACATTTTGGACGCACACGTCGCCTGCTGCCCTTTTATGCAAATATTATCTTTAATAGCTCCGGGAATACCTGCCAAATCGGCAATGTCTTCGCCTGCCGCAATTTTTTTATCTACCTGAGCCGCTACAGCCAAAGCCGCTTCCCGACTATCGGAAAGGAAGGCTTGAATGTCGGACTCCGACTTATCTTTTCGGTCAATATATCGCTGTGTCAATTCAACAGCGGATATCTGCCCGTTTACAAGTTTCTTATGTAACTCATGTATCGTATTGACTCCCACAATATCCCTCCTTATTCCTGAATAACTTTCGGCACTTTGAAATATCCGCCTTCGGCTTCCGGCGCATTTTGCAAAGCATCTTCGTTGGGCAGAGATTCCTGAGGTACATCGTCACGCATAACATTACTCATGGACACGGCATGAGCCGTAGGTTCAACCTCGCTGATGTCAGCCTGTTCTATGAGTTCCATGTAAGAGAGAATATCGCTCAACTGCTGTTGAACCGCTTCTACACGATCTTCTTTAATCTCTAACCGAGATAAGAGCGCGATCTTCTTAACTTCTTCCGCACTGACTTTCATACGAACACTCCTTCTTACTGATTATCGTTATTAACGGTTTATTATACCATAATTTTTACTCATTCGGGAACGTTTTATCCCTTTGAATCCAAGCAATAAACTCTTCTTCCGAAATAATGGGGGTCCCCAACGATCGTGCTTTTTCATACTTGCTTCCCGGGTCGGCTCCGGCTACGACTAACGTGGTTTTTCCCGTAACGGATCCCGTACATTTACCGCCTCCGGCAACAACGGCTTCTTCCGCTTCTTTACGAGTCATAGTCTCCAACTTACCCGTAAGAACCACTACTTCACCTCTAAAGGCCGAACCTTTTGTTTGCCGCTTTTGTGCCGTCATATCGACTCCCGCCGCCTCAAGAGCCGCTACAAGTTTACGTGCCTCATCTGTACGTATCCACGTATGAACCGATTCGGCAATACGCGGTCCGATTTCATCAATGTCCGTCAATTCTTCCGTACTTGCTGTCGCCAATGCTTCAACGGAGCCGAAGTGTTCCGCCAAAATACGTGCCGCCTTAGCTCCTACAAAGCGAATTCCCAAAGCAAAGAGAACTCGTGCCAGACCGACCTTTTTACTGTCTTCAACGGCTTTTAAAAGATTATCTGCAGACTTATCTGCAAACCCTTCAAGGCTGATCAAATCTTCTTTTTTCAGGTCATATATATCCGATACCCGATGAATCAGGCCCTGCTGCAAGAGCTGTGCCGTAATAGCATCGCCCAAGCCGTCTATATTCATGGCATTGCGCGATACGAAGTGTGCTACCTTCTGGCTCAAGATAGCCGGACATTCGGGATTTACGCAACGAGTTGCCGCTTCACCGTCCGGGCGTACAACTTCATGGCCGCAGCCCGGGCAGTGCGTCGGCATAACAAACACATTTTCCTGTCCCGTTCGCTCTTTCACTACGGGGCCTACAACTTCGGGAATGATTTCTCCCGCTTTTTGAATAATAACCGTATCACCGATGCGAATGTCCTTTTCTTTTATATAATCTTCATTATGTAAGGTGGCTCTCTTTACGGTCGTACCTGCCAGACGCACGGGCGTTAAGTCGGCGGCAGGCGTTAAAACCCCGGTCCGCCCTACTGTAACGGAAATCCCTTCAACCTTAGTTTTAGCTCGCTCAGGCGGAAACTTGTAAGCAATAGCCCAACGGGGAATCTTTACCGTATTTCCCAGCAATTCCTGTTGAGCAAAGGAGTTGACCTTAATAACCATACCATCTGTCGCATACGGAAGCTCATCACGGCGTTCATCCCACGAGTGAATAAAGGTAATAACATCTTCAATGGAGTCGAATACCCTATATTCCTTGTTTACATGAAAACGGAGCTTCTTCAAATCTTCCAGCAACTCTTCCTGACTGTGAATGGTCATTCCCACCGTACCGCCGATGGCATAGGCAAAGAACGACAGGTTGCGCTGTGCCGTGATCTGCGGGTCCAACTGACGTAATGATCCTGCTGCGGCATTGCGAGGGTTGGCAAACGGTTCCAATTCATCTTCACTGCGCTGAATATTCAAAGCGTCAAAAGCCCTGACAGGCATATAAACTTCACCGCGAATTTCAATGTGGGGAGAATGACTGTCAATCTTTAAGGGAATAGTTTTTATCGTTCGCACATTATTGGTTACATCTTCCCCTACTACGCCGTCACCGCGTGTAACGCCGCGTACAAACATGCCGTTTTCATAAATAAGGTTAATCGCCAAACCGTCGATTTTTAATTCCACTACGTACTGAGGCACTTGTTCTCCCAAATCGGAACGAACACGTCGATCAAATTCGCGCAGTTCATTGTCGTTAAAGACATCTCCAAGACTGAGCATAGGCCTGTCATGCGTATATTTATTAAAGCCCCCTGAAATCTTGTGGCCTACCCGCTGCGTCGGCGAGTCGGCCGTAACCCATTCGGGGTGTGCGCCTTCAATGGTTTCCAACTCACGGTATAACATATCATAGTCATAGTCCGTAATAGTCGGCTTATCCAGCGTATAGTATTGATAACTGTAAAAATCGAGTTTCTCTCTTAGCTCCAAAAGTCTTGCATACGCCTTATCTTGTTCCATACCTTTTGTCCTTCCTACACCTTTTCCAACGGTGCATACTTAACAACGACTTGTCGTATTCCCTTGGACGGGAAAGAGATCTTCATTTGCATGGCGGCACCTTCACCGATAACATCCAAAACAGTGCCTACTCCCCAAACCTTATGACGCACCTTATCGCCTGCCTGCCAATCCCCATCTACATGATGAGCCTTCGGCAATTGAGAGGTAACAGCCTTAGTCAGAATGGACACGCGTTGTTGTCCCGGCACCCGTCGTTCGCCTTGAGGCATTTCTGCACGCCGTCTGTACTCTTCCATCAATTCTTCCGGAATTTCATTTAAAAACCGACTGGGTAAGTAAGCACTCACGCGACCGTACATAGTGCGAGTCGACGCATTGGTTACATACAAATACTGTTCGGCTCGTGTAATACCCACATAGGCCAAACGACGTTCTTCTTCTATTTGTGCGCTGTCCATTAAAGTACGACTGTGCGGAAACAGTCCTTCATCAAGGCCGGCTAAAAAGACGACGGGAAATTCCAAACCCTTGGCAGCATGCAAAGTCATTAAGGTAACCTTTGAGTCGGAGCCTTCAAACTCGTCAACATCGCTTACAAGGGCTACATTTTCCAAAAAATCCTGTAAGTTTCCGTCCGGATTGTCACGCATATATTCTTGAGCCGCATTAATCAGCTGGCCCACATTTTCTTTACGGCTTTCGCCTTGAGGATCCTGAGCCGCTTCTTTATCAAGCATATCCCCGTATCCCGTCTCCTTAACCACTCTTTCTATAAGAGTAGGCACGTCTGTCTTGCTCACTTCTCCTAGAAGAGAAAAAATCAGAGCCGCAAAGTCTTCCAGTGCGGTCTTTACCCGTTTGGTCACAGGCAAGTCTTCCGTCGTCGATAAGGCATCAAACAAGGATATACCGTTTTCTTCCGCATAGTCCGTCAAATGCTCGATAGATGTGGCTCCGATACTACGTTTGGGTACATTTAAAATACGCACTAGGCTGAGGCTGTCCTCAGGATTATAAAGAACGCGTAAATAGGCAATTACATCCTTTATTTCCTTGCGGTCATAGAATTTTGTACCGCCGACCATCGTATACGGAATACCGTATCGCATGAGCTTTTCTTCCAAAACACGCGATTGAGAATTCGTCCGGAATAAAATAGCCATATGCCCGTACGGTTCATTTTCAATAGAATGTCGATTATAAATGACTCCGGCAATATAATCAGCTTCATCGTGTTCCGTCTGTGCATGATAATGAACGATTTTATGCCCCTGCGGATTTTCCGTCCACAAAGCTTTTTTCAGTCTTGCTTCGTTATTATCGATGACGGCATTGGCCGCCTGCAAGACCGTTTTCGTCGACCGATAGTTTTGCTCGAGTTTTACATTCGTTCCGTCCGGATAATCACGCATAAAATCCATAATATTCTGAATATCCGCGCCGCGCCATGCATAAATACTTTGATCCGCATCACCGACAACACAAATATTTCGCCATTTGGCCGCCAATATTTGTGTCAACAAATATTGGGCCTTATTGGTATCCTGATATTCATCGACCAGAATATAGCGGAATCGTTCCTGATACTTCTCCCGAATATCCTGCCGCTCCTGCAATAGTTTGACAGCCAGCAATAACAAGTCGTCAAAATCGACGGCATTATTATCCTTCAGCTTTTTTTCATAAAGCGTATACGCTTCGGAAACTTTCAGTGTATAAAAGTCGTCGGCCGATTTGGCGAACTCATCAGCTCTGAGTAAAGCGTTCTTGGCAGATGATACGGTACCCAAAACGGTACGCGGCGGAAATTGTTTGTCATCCAAATTCAGCTCTTTTAAGCACGACTTCATCAGTGTCACCTGATCTGACGAGTCATATATAGTGAAATTCTTCGTATAGCCTAAAAATCCGTCTATTTCAAAACGCAACAGCTTGGCACAAAAGGAGTGAAACGTACTGAGCCAAATACGTTCAGCTGCTACGCCCACCAGGTTTTGTACACGCTCACGCATTTCTTTGGCTGCCTTATTGGTAAAGGTTATAGCCAAAATACGATACGGATCCGTCCCGATTTCCAACAAGCGGGCAATACGGCACGTAAGCACCTTGGTCTTGCCCGAACCGGCTCCGGCCGTAACCGATAGCGGACCTTCCGTATGCATAACCGCTTCCAGCTGCCGTTCATTCAGTGTGTCATAAATAGGGTTCATAACTGTCCTTTTCCTCATACAGTGGAAAAGGCCCACACCGTCATGATGCGGGCCTTACCGTGTTTACATATTACAGGGCCGATAAAATTTGCGGAATTACCTGTTTCTTACGGCTCATGACACCGGGCAGGTATACTTCACTGCTCAATACGTCTTTTTCAAAAGCCTTGCTGACAACGCCGTCCATATTTCCGGCATAAATCAGATTCGTCGCTTCATCGATAATGCTCGTAATCATTAAGAATGCCGCAATGTAGTCGTTATCGGCACGCAATTTTTCCAAAGCATTAATCAGAACCTGCTTCTGATCCAGTAAGTCCGTCGTATCCATAACCTGAACCTGTGCAACCGTAAAGGTCTTACCGTTACCGTTAAATTCCTTCATATCGTTGCGAACGATTTCGTCAGGCGTCAAGTCCGATACATTAGCACCGGCCTTCAACATTTCCATACCGTATTTTTCAATTTCAACGCCCGCTATTTCCGCTAACTGAGCGGCTGCCGCCTTGTCTTCTTCCGTGCACGTAGGCGACCGAAACAAAACCGTATCGGAAATAATAGCGGATAATAAAAGTCCTGCTATTTCTTTAGGTATTTCCGTACCGCTTTCATTATATAAAGACGTAACCATGGTAGCCGTGCAGCCTACAGGACGGAAATGGATGAAAATCGGTCCGTCCGTAGCTAAGGTGCCGCCAATACGGTGATGATCGACAACCCCGACAATTTGTGCTTCATCAATACCGTCTATGATTTGTTTCTTTTCGTTATGGTCCACTAAGAAAACCTGTTTTTTAGGTGCGTGTGCCACACTGTCGGCACTGACGACGCCTACATAGTCCGCTCCGTCCACAACTACGTAGCATCCTGTCTCGGGAACGTCATGACCGTTGTCGTTTACGGAAAAAGTCATTTGCGGTTCGTGAACCAAAGCTCTAACCGTATCCAATTCCGCACCGGTAACGGTTTTAATAAATTCTTCAGCCAAGGCACTGCGTTCAAGAACACCTACAAGCTTATTTCCCTTAACGACAGGTGCAAAAGCATGTTGATCATGTTCGTTAAACCATAAGGCCGCATCCTTTAAAGAGGCTTCTTCAGCAAGGGGTTTTAAGTTCCGATGAACCGCATCTTCTACCTTTACGTAAAAATCACTCATCAACTGTTGCGGCTTCACACCGAAATAATCAAGAGCAAACGCCGTTTCCTTATTAATTTCACCGGCCCGTACGGGTACGGCGTCAATACCTTGTAATTGTTTTAAACAAGCCATGCCGAAAGACGAACAGATAGAGTCCGTATCGGGACTTTTATGTCCTGTTACATAAATAGGTTCCATTGTAATCACCTCGTAAATTAACTTTAATAATATGTTATATAGTATAGCATAGCGCCCCTGCAAATTCCAGAATAAGACCTTATTCCTTCGCCTGTCTTTTTCATAAACAGACACAAAAAAAGACTCCCGTTAGGGAGTCTTTTTCGGACCTTTTTATCGGCGTTCGCGAATACGGGCAGCTTTGCCTGTAAGTCCGCGCAAGTAATGAAGTTTCGCACGACGAACAATCCCGCGGCGAGATACTTCGATTTTTGCAAGACGGGGCGAATGTACAAGGAATGTACGTTCTACACCGATGCCGTAAGAAACACGACGAACCGTGAATGTTTCACGAACTCCGCCGTTTTGACGACCGATAACAACGCCTTCGAAGACCTGGACACGTTCACGGTTGCCTTCTACAACCTTTACATGAACTTTGACCGTGTCACCGGGGCGGAAATCGGGAATGTCCTTACGAAGTTGTTCTTGCTCAAGTACGCTGATAATGTTCATTTTTCTTTCCTCCTAATAGACATTCATGCCATCGTTATCGCCCACTTTCACGATAATCGTCCTTCCGACAGAGGAGTGCCTTAATTAACGTATTGATTCTACCATAAACAAATATGTTATGGCAAGCAAAATTACTTTACAGACCGTGACATTCAGGCATGACTTATTTCGTTTGTGTCATAACGCCGGTAGGCACAAAAGACCGTTTCATGTGTTCACAATAACCTTCATAGGTTGCTTTTTCCTTTACCGGATAAACGACGGAAAAGGATGAATATGTGCCGTTCGAATTGACGACAAGGACTTCATAAAACATTTTGTCCTTCTTTTGCCAACCGATGACATAACCGGTATCGCTTCTTTCCTGAATCGACAGCTGAGGCGAGCCGTTTACATTGAGGGCAATCCGATATAGCTGATCGGCCGTCATATTCATCATATTTCTCGTACCGTATGTAGAAATAACGGCCTGCGTCTTAGGATCCTCAAAATAACATCCGTCTCCTGACGGCGTTGCTTCCGATTCGGTAGCTACCGCAGGAATGTCGACAGAATATCCGTATCTCTGATTTATATATGTATTGTACCCCGTTGTTTGCGAGGCTTTAAGAACTACATCATCATTGGCCGTTCCTACACCGTATCCGGGCGTAGCCGCACCGACGCTGACGGAAGCTGCCACGGCAATTAATAAGCCGACAGCCAGCGTTTTAAAGTTAATCTTCATACACACACCCTCCCTACTTTAGGATAACTTCTTAATGTCTCCTACAGGACTGATTAAGCCCAGCGTTCTGGTCAGTAAGTTCATACGATTATTCTTAACGGCTTCCTTTTCGTGCATGACTAATACATTATCCAGGAAGTTATTAATAGCACTTACGGCACGACCCAAAATTTCAACGGCACAACGGTAATCATAAACGGCGTAGGCCTGAGGCAATTCAGCTTCAGCAGCCAAGCAGGCGGCATATAAAGCCTTTTCTTCTTCCGTTTCAAAAAGGGTATCGTCGACATCCGTATTCTGTGCATCTTTAACCATATTGGCAACACGAGTATACGCTTGCAGGAGTTCTTCCTGTGTCGAAAATTCGGAATCGCGCAAAGCCGTAGCCCGCTTTACGATTTCCGCCGCATTCATAGAGTCGCCCTGCAGAACGCAATCGATAATATGATAATCAAAGCCTGCATCTTGAAGGATATTTTTTAAGCGCAACGCGAAGTAATCATGAAGGCTTGCAATAACGTCTTCACGTTTATTCCTATCCGTTCCGAGCACTTCCAGAATGTAAGCAAAGACCTCATCGCAGTTAATATTCCAGCCCGCATCGATTAAAATGTTCAAAACGCCTATAGTTTGACGACGTAATGCAAAGGGATCCTGAGACCCTGTAGGAATCAGCCCGAGGCTGAAAGAGCCGGTAATGGTATCGAATTTATCAGCCAGACTCAGCAAGAGACCCAAGGTCGTATGCGGCAATTCATCGCCGGCAAAACGGGGTAAATATTGTTCGAAGACGGCTTCCGCCGTTTCCGGTTCTTCTCCGTCAAGGAGTGCATATTCACGCCCCATAACCCCCTGAAGTTCCGTAAATTCTTGAACCATTTGTGTCAACAAGTCCGTCTTGGCCAAGTCGGCAAGATGTTTAATCTCGCCTTCTTCAACAGGCAAATCCAATTTAGCCGTCAAAAAGGTCATAATAGCGGCCAGGCGCTGAGACTTGTCAAATAACGTACCCAATCCGTCTTGGAAGACAATTCGCTTTAAGTCTTCCGTTCTGTCAGCCAAAGATTTCTTGCGATCTTCGGCAAAGAAAAACTTAGCGTCGTCCAAACGAGCACGCAAAACACGTTCATTGCCGTGACGAACCGTATCCAAATGGTAATCGTCACCGTTGCGTACAGTCAGAAACATGTTCATCAACCGATCTTCCGAATCACGCAGGGGAAAATAGCGTTGATGGTCCTTCATAGGTGTAATAACTGCCGCTTCGGGAAGTTCCAAATAGTCTGTATCGAAACATCCGTACAAAGGCGTCGGATATTCAACAAGATAAACGACTTCTTCCAAGAGTTCCTCATCCATGACTACATGGCCGCCTTGCTTTTTTGCAACAGCATGCAACCCCTTGACAATCATATCACGACGTTCTTCAGGATCTACAATAATATAATGTTCTCTCAATAAGTCAACGTATTCGCCGGGTGCTTGAATATCGAAATCTCCCGTTCCGAGAAAACGATGACCGCGTGTAGTACGTCCCGACACAACATGAGCCATTTCAAAGGGTACCACCTCGGTGCCGAACAACGCTACGAACCATCTCAGCGGGCGGACAAAACGCATGTCTTCATTACCCCAAGTCATACTTTTAGGGAAAGCAAGCGACGAAACGAGTTTCTTCATAATTTCGGGCAATAAGGCTTTCGTTTCTGAACCGGCAACAGTCACATCTGCATATACATAACCGTCTTCCGTAACCAATTCCGATACGTCAATATGCTGTCCTCGAGCAAATCCCATAGCTGCCTGAGTCGGGTTTCCGTCGGCATCAAAGGCGATTTTCACGGACGGACCTTTGTTCTTGGACGATACGTCGGCTTGTTTTTCAGCCAATCCGGTAACCAATAAAGCCAAGCGCCGCGGAGTTCCTACTGTACGAATGTCCTTATAGTCAAGATGATTTTTTGCAAATATATCGGCAGCTCCTTCATGCAACTGCTTCAATGCCGAAGGCATATAGTGTGCGGGAATTTCTTCAGTACCTATTTCCAGCAATAAATCTTTACTCATTATTTTCCCTCCTTCAACATGGGGAATCCCAATCTTTCCCGTTCTGCCAAATAAGCTTTAGCACAAGCTCGAGACATATTGCGAACGCGTCCGATAAAAGCCGCTCTTTCACTGACACTGATAGCTCCGCGTGCATCTAAGAGATTAAAGGCATGCGAGCACTTTAAAACATAGTCGTATGCAGGCAACACAAAGCCCTTTTCAATAGTACGTAATGCTTCTTTTTCATACATGTCGAACAAGGTGAACAACATATCCGAATCACTGATTTCAAAGGCATATGACGATTGTTCGAATTCATTTTGATGGAAAATGTCGCCGTAAGTTACGCCATCCGTCCATTCCAAGTCATATACATTTTCCACTCCTTGAATGTACATGGCCAGACGTTCCATGCCGTACGTAATTTCCGACGACACGGGTTTCACATCAATTCCGCCGACTTGCTGAAAATACGTAAACTGCGTAATTTCCATGCCGTCAAGCCACACTTCCCAACCGAGTCCCCAGGCGCCGAGCGTCGGCGATTCCCAGTTATCTTCAACGAAACGAATATCGTGTTCCTTCGGATTAATTCCCAGTACTTCCAAGCTTTGTAAATACAGTTCCTGAATATTATCCGGTGACGGCTTACAAATAACCTGAAATTGATGATGCTGATACAGGCGATTCGGATTGTCACCGTAACGACCGTCCGCCGGCCGACGCGACGGTTCTACGTAAGCAACATGCCACGGTTCGGGCCCCAAAGTCCGCAAAAACGTGGCCGGATTCATTGTCCCCGCGCCCTTTTCTACATCATACGGTTCCTGAATGATGCAGCCTTGCGAGGACCAGAATTTTTTCAATGCAAAAATCATATCCTGGAAATTCATCAATATCCCTCCTGAATACAAAAAGTCCCTGTAACACGCATGTGCTACAGGGACGAGTATACTTACCCGCGGTTCCACCCCGGTTGGTCATAAGACCCGCTTTATTAATCGGTCGGCCATACACATCGCACTGTCGCGACTTCCTGCCTCGGCCTTCAGAGCGCCTTCAATTCTTTGTAAGCTTCCACTGTCCTTACTCGCTGAATGAATCTACTTATTCTCCTGCATCGCCGTTATATTTATGATAACAAAGGCCTTGAACAAAGTCAAACAAAACAACTGTCAGCTAAGTCCTTCCCGGTGATTCGAATAAGGACCGAATAAAGAAACGAACAATTAAATACCCTAGGCACACACTTTAAAAAAGTCATCCGTTCAATCAAAAAGCCCGCCCTCTATGAAAGCGAGCTTTTTAAATTTATACGTCCTCTCCGTAATGAGAGTCGAAACGTTTGTTTAAATAGTTCGAATAAACGTATGCCAAGACGGCACCGGAAATATTATGCCAAGCACTGAATACGGCTCCGGGTACACCGGCTAAAGGCATGGATGCGAAGTGAACCTTGGCAAGGCCCGTTGCCAAGCCGGAATTCTGCATACCCACCTCAATGGATACGGCCACCATTTGTTTCCAGCTCATCCCCGTCAACTTTCCGATAGCAAAGCCCAAAGCATAGCCCAATACATTATGAAGAATAACGACAAGTAAAATAATAGCGGAACTGTTCAAAATAGCATTCCGACTTGCACCGATAATACCGGCAATGAGCAAGGAAATGGCAATGGATGACACGGCGGGAAGATAATCATTGGCCGTAGCTGCCAGTGCGGGTAAGAATTTTTTAACAGCCAACCCGAGAATAATGGGAATAATAACGATTTGAACAATGGAAATAAACATTCCCACAGGATCGAAGGCAATACTTTGTCCCAAAATAAGGTAGGTCAAAAGAGGCGTCATAATAGGCGAAATCAAGGTTGAGATACTCGTCATAGTAACCGAGAAGGCTACATCGCCCTTACTCATAAAAGTAATAACGTTGGAAGACGTGCCGCCCGGACAGGTACCGACGAGAACTACACCGACAGCCAAGGCCGGTTCAAGCTGAAAAGCATGGGACAATACGAACGCCAAAAAAGGCATAACGAAATACTGTGCCAAAATACCGAAAAAGATATTCTTAGGTTGCTTTAAAATAAGGGCAAAGTCCGACAAATTAAGAGTCGTCCCCATGCCGAACATAATAATTCCTAAGAAAAGGCTGAGTACGGGAACTCCCAAAAACTTACCCATTACCCAGGAAAATGAGGTAGGCGTCGTTAAGCCCAA
>OGKA01002150.1_pt1 | contig 13072 bp, 12 predicted proteins | sample 1572211 | NCBI WGS metagenome assembly OGKA01 (sample SAMEA2582125, study PRJEB24529) | metagenome | biome: Human gut stool | place: China | collected 2011
CTACACGAAGTACTGCAGGGATAATATCACCAGCTTTGTAGACAATAACGGTATCCCCGATACGAATGTCTTTTTCAGCAATATAATCCACATTATGAAGGGTAGCTCGACTTACCGTTGTCCCTGCTAATTGCACCGGAGTCAAATTAGCAGTCGGCGTTACTACACCCGTACGACCTACCTGCCAGTCCACTGAGAGAAGCTCTGCTTCCTTTTCCTCAGCAGGGAATTTATAGGCAATGGCCCAACGTGGTGCCTTAACTGTAAAACCTAGCTCTTCTTGCATGGCTAAACTATTGACCTTGATAACAACGCCATCAATATCGTAAGCCAAGTCATCACGATCCTGACCGACAGCTTGAATAAAGTCCCAAATCTCATCCATCGACGATGTGACAATGCGTCGTGGATTAACTGAGAAACCTAGTTCTGCCACTTCATTTAAGACATCATTTTGTGTGAGACGCTCCGTTGGACTAGCTTCCTGATAAAGGAAAGTCGCTAAACGACGCTCCGCAACCACTTTGGTATCCAACTGACGAAGAGTCCCTGCTGCAGCATTACGTGGATTGGCAAATTCGGCTTCACCATTCTCCTGACGTTGGATATTGATGCGTTCAAACTCAGCCCGTGGCAGATAACACTCTCCACGCACCGTAATATTAAGAGGTTGATCCAACTTAAGAGGGATATCTGAGATACGCTTGACATTTTCAGTGATATTTTCACCAACAGAACCATCACCACGCGTTGCACCTACTTGAAGAATACCATCCACATAGGTTAGAGAAATTGAAAGGCCATCAATTTTGAGCTCGGCCATATAGTCAGCGTTAGGAAATTCGGACTTGACCCTCTTATCAAAGGCATCTAGCTCTTCTCGTGAAAAAGCATCCTGCAAACTATAAAGCGGATACTCATGTTGGTATTTCTCAAAACCATCAAGAACCAGGCCACCCACACGGTGCGTAGGGCTATCCGCCTGAACAAGTTCTGGGTGTTCATCCTCTAAAGTTACTAACTCACGATAGAGCTTATCATACTCGGCATCTGACACAGATGGATTATCCTCGGTATAATACTCTTTTGCATACTGGTTAAGTTTGGCAACCAGCTCTTTCATTCGTTTTTCCATAGGAACATTTTAACATAAAAGCAGAAAAAAACGCCTTTACAGACGTTAATTTAGGAAACAAAATCAATAACTTTGGCCAATTTCTTGATAAGGACCGCACCAACTAAGAGTGACGCCAATTCTCCTAAAGCGACAGTGAACCAAGTAGCCCAAAATGGCGCTTGAGTAACCAAGGTCAACTCTGCAGCGATGGTCACCATGAAGAATGAGAAATAAAAAGCAAAATAAACATGAGCCTTATCAAAGAGGTCACCCAAAACATCTTGATTCTTAAAGCGGTCAAAGAAATAAACTCCTGAACCAACAAAGACTAGCGTTGAGAGACTTCCAACAACCACATCAATCATGTTAAAACTAAAGAAATTAGCAATCACACACCCCAAAGTAACGGCAATGATATACTTGCGATTATAAAATCCCAGAAGATTGAACATTTCCGCAATACGGAACTGGTAAGGACCATACGAAATCAAGTTGAAAGGTGGCACAATGGTCAAGACCACGTAAAGTGCTGCAACAATCGCAATATGTGTTAAATCACGAACAGTTTTGTTTTTCATCTTTTCCTCCATAAATGAGATGTTTTTCTACCAACAAGGATCCACTAACCCATCAAAAGAGTCTGGGCTTAGCCAAGCTCTCTTTATGCTCTATGACTTATCCTCATCGTTTTTTTGTTTTTTGCTGTCACTACCGTCTCCAGAAAAATGCTGAATTATGGTAAGCACGTCACCCCTTCTACTGTGCAGTTCACCTTGTTTAAGTTCCTGATAGGTCGCATTAAAGACAGCACCCAAAATCAAAATCCTGGCCAAAAAGATGAACCAAAGCATGAAGACGAAAATCATAATGGATCCAAATAACTTGATATCAACTAATCGACTCAAGGTACGAATCACATAGGTTCCAAACAAGTTGCTTAAATAGCCAATCACTAAAGTCGTAAAGATAGTCCCTGGCATAACATAGCGGATTTTTCGAATCTTCACATTCGGAAGCACAAAATAAAGCACCATCATTCCCAGGAAGACAACTGCAATACTCAGAGGTTGAATACTATTTAGAATAAGCTGGGTCATCTTGGAACCAATAGGATAGGTCTGATTGATAACTCGAAGGACCGACTGAATAATCGTAGACAGCATTAGTGCAAAGGTGAGCAGGAATAAGATTACCAGACTCATGAAACCACCGATAATGTGACTAATAAAGACATCACGGTGTTCTGAAGCACCATATACCTTGTTAATCGCCTTTTGAAGCGAAGATAAGGACTTAATCATAGTCCAAAATCCCGTCAAAGAGGCAACTCCCAGTAACTGTCCAGAAGGGGTCGAGAAGATATCCTGAACAACATTAGCTGCAGGTGCATAAAACTGCTTAGGAAGATGCTCATTCATAAACTTCAAGAGATCAGTCGTATCAATATTCAGATAGGGAAAGACATTGGCAGCAATGACAATGAGCGGAAAGACCGTCAAAATCAAATAATAAGCCACGGCAATGCTAGAAATATCTATCTCAGCACTACGATAATGTCTAAGGTAGAGCTGCAAAGGGCGCCATTGAAGCTTATCTAGGAGACGGGCCATTATGCCTTGTCGTTTCATACTAATAAGTTCTTTCTTCGCCTTGAGAAGTCAAAATTACTGGACCATCTTTAGTAATAACAAACTGGTGCTCATATTGGCAAGAAAGGCCACCGTCAAGTGTCTTATGAGCCCAACCAGTTTCAAGGTCTGTATCGATTTCCCAAGTTCCTGTGTTAATCATTGGCTCGATGGTCAAGACCATTCCTTCTTTAAGGCGAAGACCACGTCCGGCCACCCCATAGTTAGGAACCATTGGTTCTTCATGCATTGTTGGCCCAACTCCGTGTCCAACCAAATCACGAACAACACCGTAACCACGACTTTCAGCGTATTCTTGGATAGCCGCCCCGATATCACCGATACGATTACCAACTACCGCCTGCTCAATACCAAGATACATGGCTTCACGGGTTACTTCCATAAGGTTTTTAACCTCATCAGAAGGCGTTCCAATCGCATAGGCCCAACATGAGTCAGCCAAACCACCAGTATATGATTCTGTATATTTTTTTACTTGCGCAACATTATCAAAGTCTAATTTTGATACATTAAGCACTGACTTATCAATAGGTTCTGACAAGACCATATCAACTTTCAAGAGGTCTCCATCTTTCAAGATATAATGACGTGGAAAGGCGTGTGCTACTTCATCATTAAGACCACAACATGTCGCATAAGGATAGTCCATGATGCTTCCTTCGACCCCAATCTGAAGCGGTAGAACATTTTCTTCTTTACAACGACGACGCACATACTCTTCTACTTCCCACATATCCACTCCTGGTTTCAAGAGGTCACGTAGGCCAATGTGGATACTTGCAAGAAAATCTCCCGCTCTATCCATCGCTTCAATTTCACGTGCTGATTTTAGTGTAATCATTATTTTCTCCGTTTTCTTTATTTCTTTAATTTTAAATGGCTTATTAAGTTTTCTTGACCACTACTACTGACTTACAAACCGTATGATTACCATGAGTAACCACAAGGTCTAAATGAGCTCTGCGTCTGGTTTCCGCAATGATACTGGGTGTAATCGTCACCTTATCATCAATTTGAGCCGCCTGAAGAAAGTAAAACATCATCTCTTCAATCACCAGACTATTTTGTTCTTGGTTTTCCATCGTTCGGTAAACAACCTCTTTAACCATTTCTACAAGAACACCCTGTGTAAGGTTCCCAGAATTATCAATCATGGTCGGTTCTACCTCAAAACTAAAGGCATTCTTTTCACGATTAAGGTTAGCTATCATTTGATCGCTAAATGTATGGAGATCACCACGGTTATTATCTTGAAGCTCCTCTAAAACCTGACGACGAGTGATAGTGCCTAGATAATGTTTTTCGTCATCCACAACAGGAATCATGTCATAGTCTTCAAAAATCATCTTTTGGGCCACAGTCGCAAGGCTAGTCTCCAAACGAGTCACTGTCGGTTTTGTCATAATAGCCTTAGCCATAGTGGTCGGAAGCTGATTAGCCACATCACGCATGGTCACAATCCCAATAACCCTATCATCCTCAGACACAATAGGAAAACGAACAAGGTTAGTCCGTTTAACCAAATTTTGAAAATCTTTGACTGTCATTTCTGGAGTCATATAGTTGTAGTCTTCTCGTCTAGTATAGACTTGAGCGACTGTTTTAATATCTGTTTTGATACGAACATTCGAAAGTGCCTGGTTAATCATAGTCGCCACAGTAAATGTATCGTAAGTAGTGACCATGACTGGAAACTGCTTCAAACGAGAAAGCTCTTTAACCCTATCAGAAACCTGAAAGCCTCCAGTTACCAGAATAGCATTATTGTATTCGAGGGCTAATAACTGGATATCTTCCCTGTCTCCAACAATGAGAAGGTCGCCTTTTGTTAGATAACGGGTGATATTCTCAATAGTCATGGCTCCAATGTAAAACTTACTGAAGACACGTTCCAAACCTTCATGACCCGAAATCACCTCAGACTCTGTAATCTCTGCAATCTCCGCAAAGGTCAGTTTGTCAAGGCGAACCTGGACTTTCTTTTCAATTCGAACTGTTCCACTTCGAGGACGCGTTTCAACTAGTCCTCGATTTTCAGCTTCTTTAATGGCTCGATAAGCAGTTCCATCAGAAACCTGCAAGTGGTTAGAAATACTACGCACACTAACTCGTTTACCGATGGGCAAAGCCTCTAGATAATCTAGAATTTCTTGATGTTTACTCACAGTTCTCCTCCTTCTCAAAGCGGAGATAATCTCTCATGGTACGGGTGTATCGGTCTGCTCCTTTGAAACGAGACACCAATTTAAAGCCAGATTTTTCTGCTACACGAATCGATGCCTTGTTTTCCAAATGAGCAATAAGGATAATGCGTTCCATGCCCATAGATGTCAATGCCAAATCTGACAAACAAGTAACTGTCTCAGTCATTAGACCTCTACCCCAATATGAAGCATTCAAAAAATAACCGATCTCTGCCGTCCTTTTCTGGACATCTATCTTTTCAAAGCGAACGATCCCAATCAACTTATTAGACTCTCGATCTACAATTGCCCAAACACCCAAAGGCTCCTTCATGAAATAATGTATCAAAAGGCAATCTGTTTCATACTGAGTTTTGGTAGCAGGAAAGAAAAATTGTAAATTCTCTGGATTCGACACAATCTCATGTAAGTCAAAACGATCTAAAAAGACGAGTGGTCTAAAAGAAAGGCGCTCTGACTCAAAGAAGGCAAAAGCACCCAAACTAGTCCAAATATCCATGATAGTATTATAGCACAGTTTTAGAAATGGAAAAAGGCTCAACAAGAAGCGGTTGAACCTTAGACTTAATCTTCAATCAAACGAATATCTGCACCAAGATCAGAAAGTTTCTCAATGATATTTGAATACCCTCGAAGAATAAATTCAATATTTGTTATTTCAGTCTGACCATCTGCCATAAGTCCTGCAGTAACGAGTGCAGCACCCGCACGCAAATCACTAGCTTTCACAGGTACACCAGAAAGTTGCGTTGGCCCATTATAAACAATCTGACCGCCAAGCACTTGAATATCAGCACCCATACGAGCCAGTTCAGGAACGTGATTTACACGCTTCTCATAGATTGTATCAATGATTTTTCCTCGGCCACTTGCTTTCAGCAACAATGGTGTCATTGGTTGTTGTAAATCCGTCGCAAAACCTGGATAAGGTGATGTCTTAATGTCAATAGGTTTTAAATCGCCCTGTTCTTCTACAAAAATTGCATCTTCTTCAACGATCATGCGAACACCCATTGCTTCAAGCTTAGCAATAAAACTTTCAAGATGTTCATAGAGAACATTTTTAATTTTAATCCCCTTACCAATAGCTGCTGCCATAGCAATGTATGAGCCCGCTTCAATACGGTCTGGAATAACCTGATGGCGAGTACCATGTAGGCTCTCTACACCATCAATCGTGATGATTTCTGTACCAGCACCACGTACACGCGCACCCATATTGTTGAGAAGCGTTGCCACATCAATAATTTCAGGTTCACGAGCGGCATTTTCAATAACCGTACGACCATCAGCCTTAGCCGCAGCCAACATGGTATTGATGGTCGCTCCAACACTGACCGTATCCATGTAAATATGAGCACCCTGAATACGTTGACCAGCATCAGTCGCAATACGCATAGACTCGGATTCATAAGAAATGCTAGCGCCCATCGCTTCAAACGCCTTAAGGTGAAGGTCAATAGGACGTGGTCCTAAATCACAGCCCCCAGGAAATCCTACTGTAGCTTGACCATAACGCCCAAGCAAACTACCATAGAAATAATAAGAAGCACGAAGGCTGTTAATCTTACCAAATGGCATTGGCATATCTTTAACTCCTCGAGGGTCGATTTCAAGTGTTTCGCCATCACGCTTAACAGAACCACCCATTACTTCAATGATCTCAATTAGATTATCGACGTCGCTGATTGCTGGTACCCCGTCAAGAGTAACCACTCCATCAGATAAAATGATGGCTGGAATCAATGCAACAACTGAATTTTTAGCCCCTGATACTGTAACTTCTCCCTGAAGTTTCTTACCACCATTGATGATAATTTTACGCATACTGTTCAATCTTTCTTATACTGGAATATTAGCCTTTACATTCTACCATAGATTGAGGTGCATGACAAATTAAGGACCCTGGAAATTATCGGACAGTTTCACTTGATAGTTTGAACCATCCCTTAAACCGAATAGCACCATCCTGGTCTGTGCGTAAAACCTTAATATGACGTTCTTTGAAACGCTCTAATGTTTCATCATTTGGATGCTTATAACGATTATTTTCACCAGCTGAGACAAGCGCAAGTGATGGTTCTAACTGATCCAAAAAAGCTTCTGATGAAGAGCCTTTAGAGCCGTGATGTCCTGCCTTGAGAACACTTACTTTTAAATTTGGATAGCTGGACATCAATTCCTCCTCTCCTTCTTTTTCCAAATCACCAGTAAACAGAAAACTGGTCCCCAATAACTTTCCATAGAGAACAAGTGAATCATTGTTACCACCATCACCAATTTTATTGGGATAAAGAACCTGTAGGTTACTTCCCATCATAGGCAGTTTATCACCAGCCTTTAAGGTGCGAACGGGACGTTTAAGAAATCGAAGACGTTTGGCAAAACTAGGCTTAGTCAAAGCCCCCTGACTGACACAAATTTCCTTAATCTTAAACCGTTTAGCTACTTCCTCCAAATCACCAATATGGTCTGTATCTGTATGAGTCAGAACCAGATAGTCAATTTGAGACACTCCCCTTGCCTGTAGATAGGGAATTAAGGTTTTCTCCGCATTACTCGTCTGGCTCCCCTCTTGCCATTTTTCCTTAGAGCCGAAAGTCACCTTGCCACCTACGTCTATCAGGATCGTCTTACCTTTCATACTCCTTAAAAAAATACTGTCTCCTTGACCAACGTCAACCACCGTCACCTCATTGATCAAAGGATGTTTAACCCAGATCATCAAAAGACTAAAAATCATCAAGAGGGATATTCTAAACTGAGGCTTTTTCCAAAAATCAAAGAGCAAAACCAATACAACTATCATCAAGCCAAACTGAAACAAACTAGGTTTCCCTAGAATTAAAGGCTGGCCTATCCAGGATTGTATCCAAGTCAAAAAGGTCTCCATCCATTCAAAAAGTGGGTTAATTTGAGAAAAGATTACCAGTCCTGAAAGTGTAAAAAGTACTGTTAAGATAGGTAAGAGAAAGCTATCGAAAACTAGAGAGAAGATTGCCGTCAGAATCAAACTCAATGGTTGAAAAGTTCCATAATAGTAGGTCAAAAAAGGCAAAGTCCCAAGACTCAATATCAAACTCATATAGATTGACTTTTTAAAAGACGGCCTCTCCTCAAAATCAAATAAACACAACAAGAAGGCATAAGAACAACTTAAAACACCTCCTACCGTTAAAAGAAAATGAGGCAAGACTAGAAATAATAGAAGCAGCGTTATGCCCATATTGTTCAGTTTTTTAATACCACACTCAGCCAAAAGGCTTTGAATCAAAGAACGTAAGACCGAAGCCGTCCAACCAGTCATTAAGCTATAGAAAATCGAAAAAGGTAATAAGATAGCAAGGATATAATTTTTGGGAAGACCCAAACGAAGAAGTCCATAGCGAAACCAGCCAAGAAAAAATCCAACCTGCATACCCGATAGCGCGAAAAGATGAATAATCCCCAAGCTGGTGTAGAGTTGACTCTGCTCATCAAACTCCTTATCCAAATACCCAAAGAGCAGTCCTGTCATATAGTGTCTCATCGGATTAGGAAAATGCGTCTGAATATGAACTAGAGCCCTCCTCCTCAATTGATGGAAAAAATCTATTGGAGATATCGATTTTGGGGTTACGATATGATCCAGACGCTCAATCTGAGCAATCCTATAAATGCTCTGACTAGCTAGATACGACTGATAATCAAAGCCTTGAAAATTACGTTGAGCAGTTGCTTGAGATAAGTTTATTTTCCCCTTCAATACCAACGTTTGACTAGTAGTCTTAAAAAAATGCTGCTCCTTCTCAGAGTTTAGCCGATAAAAGACCTGATAGGTTTGACCATTTGACTTCCCAACTGCTGATAATTGCTCACCATTAACTGAGAGCGTATCTGCAACCAGTGTCACCTGACGAATTTCAGCAGGAACTTGCTTATCATGCATGATAGCTCTATGGTATAAAAATAAAAAGTAGACCAAAAAGAAACCACCTACAAGTCCCACCAACTTTAGAGCTGCTCTATTCTTCCAATGATGCTTCAAAAAACATATCATCAGAAAGACAAAAGTCCCAATAGCATAGAAATTAGATACAAAAATAGTAAAATAAAGAGCAACTATTAAAAGCGCTAGGGAAAAAAGATTGATTGGAGATTTTTTAAGCCACATAGATGGACTCTCTGATTTTATCTAAAGACTTATCTCCGATCCCTGAGACATTTTTCAAATCATCCACAGATTGAAAGCGACCATGACTTTCACGATAAGCGACAATATCCTCTGCCCTCTTGGCACCAATTCCAGAAATAGTTTGTAACTGCTCTGAGGTCGCTGTATTTAAGTTAATTTTGCCATCCTTAGCATTAGTTTGCCCTCCGTTGTCAGACATCTGACTAGTTCCTGATTGACCAAGGACAGAAAGGTTTTCATCCTTAGTTGCCACATAGATAACCTCTTCGTCTGACAAACTTGCGGCTAAATTAACACTCTTAGCATCCGCATCCTCGGTCATTCCTCCAGCTTCCTGAATGGCATCTGTCACCCTAGCACTTGCCTTTAGCGTATAGACACCTGGCTTGGCCACAGCCCCCTTAACATCTACCGTTACTTTTGACTTAACTTTTTCACTTTCTTCAGTTTGTGACTGAGAAGACACTTCCGTAAGTGATTTTGAATTTTGTTTAGATGAAGAGGTAGACAAGGTCGTCACATCTGTATAAGACGTCTCTGCCTCCATGCTGTTGCCGGCACCACAAGTCATCCACAGAAAGAAGCAGAAAACCATCATCAGCACACCAATGATACTCACAAATAGACGATTATTGTTAACATAGGCTATAATCTTTTCCTTCACGCCAGTCTCCTTAATTGATATATTTTCTTTCTTATTCGTAAAAAACTTGAAAAATTTATCAAAAAGAAAAAAACTCCGTCAGATTTATGTCTGACAGAGTCATTAGCTTATTTCTGTGTTTCTTTGGCACGGTGTTTTTCAGGATCCCAAACAAAGCTAGCTACATATGAGAAAGCCATAGTCAAAATCACTGCAAGGATAGCCACAAGACCGAGAGGTATACGGTAAATATAAGTCAATGGATTTGGTTTTCTACCTGTTTGATAGCTCAAAGCTTCCTCATCAAGGCGATCAAATTCAGACTGGATACGGCGGGCGACCTCTTGAATATTCTCATCATTCAAACGCTTCAAATCTGAAATATCAATAGGATTACCATAGTTCATATCCACACGTTCACCTGTCAAGAGCCCCTTGAGTTCACGAGGTCCTTGATAGACAACTGGCATAATCTTAACCTTAGCCATCTTAGCGATAACTGCAACCCCACCCTTAACATCAGATGAATGGCGGCTACCACTTGGGAACATTATCAAGCTACGATTACTCTTCTTAAGCATATTGACAGGATACTTGATAGCCTCCTGACCAGGATTTTCACGGTCAATCGGGAAGGCACCACACATACGAATCCACCAACCAAAGATACGATTCTTGAAAAGTTCTTTCTTAGCCATGAAAATAAACTGCTTAGGACGAGCTGAGAAAGCCATATAAACAGGGTCCCACCAAGTTCGGTGTGGAGCCACTAAGATATAGTTTTCATCCTTGTTCAATAATTTATCACGATTGTGGTAATGGGCATTACCATTGATAATCCATAGAAGGAAGACAACAAGCCCACGTAAATAAGCGTAAAACACGTTTTTACCTCTTTTTCTACAATTTTTTAACTATTATACCAAAAAAAGGAACGCTTTTTCATATAACTTCTTTGTACAGTTAAGATTACTTAGCTTTACACGTTCTTTACACTCCCTAACCCCTGATATGATGGGTTTTCTAACTAAATAACTTATAATTAGACAGTGTTAAATACTCCCCCAAAGTTCGCCAAAAGGGGAGCAAAAAAGGGCCTTTCAGTAGCCCTAAGTTATGAGTTCAGCAGGCAAGGAACTAGCACCGCTCCAAGGTGCTTTTTTAGTTGTTTTCACCTAGTTCCTTTATTATATCCGATACTTTTTCTAAACTCAATGTTTCGTGTGGCTCAACTTGTTCACCGTCTAAAACGTAGTCATGGATTTTACCATTCTTTCGGACAATCTGGACGGTATCACCTTTAATAAAACCCTTGTCCATTGCCTCTTTAAATTCATCATAGGTTAGCATTATATTATTCTCCTTTTCTTTACTATTCGTAATTGATACAGAAAAACAACTATATTTAAATAATTCTATTATAGCGAAAACCTTAGCATAACTTAGTATAGACACCCTATAAAAAAAACTGTGAAAATTTGCGCGTGATGTAAGACAACACCTTGTGGGTGCTTTCTAAAAACGGAACGATTTTGCGCCAGATTTCTCTTGCAACTGTCCCTAGATAGTTCGGCGGGTCGGTGGGTAAACGCCCTTTATTTTGTTGAAAGTACGGATTTTTAACCACTCATTGTTACTCCTCTCCGTCTGGGTTTATGACACCCATTAAAATTCTGGAAAATTGGTCTGCGATACAAGACAACACCTTGTGGTGGCTCTCCAGACGGCAATATAGGGGCGGGGGTGCAATTAAAAATAGCCCGAATGTTATCGGACTATTCTTTGTCTAGGGCGTATTAAGAACGTTATAGGGGTGTTTTAGTTTGTCTCTTTTGGGCTACCGTCTGGGTTAAGATAGCCTTGCTGAATACCCCATTCAACTTGGTCATCATGCCATTGTTTACGTGCCTCATTCTGACCTTGCTCACGCGCAACCTCGGGTGAGTCTGCAGGTATGCCACCATAACCATACTGGTCTTGGGCTTGTTGTAACGTGTCTTGTGGTGGTGTTACTCCGTCAGCTTGCGTGCTAGGTGCTTGCTCGCTTTGTGTCGGTTGTTCCTGCATTTGAGACGTTTCACTAGGTTTTTCTTTAGATGAACTATGTGAGCTATGTTTTGATACCTTTGTAACTGTCGTAGGTTTGTTTTTTACTTCCTTTGTTTTCTTACTTGGTTGCATAGTTACGATAGCAACAACAATTACAAGGATAGCTAATGGCAATATATACCACTTATATTTCTTAATGATATCCATATCTTTACCTTTTTCTACTTGGTTTCTATGACACATTATAGCCCAACTATTTCATTCATTCAATCCATTATCGGATATTGCTTTACTAATAACATTCCACTATTTTCTACTATTTAACCTATGTCGTTTCATTTTAGTATTTTCTAACATTTATGGTTTCCATTCCGACATTTTCCAACAATATAGTAGTGTTTATACCAACATTTTCCAACAATTAAGGCGTTTTATATCAACTTTTTATACCACGCGCTCCATTTATCGCACCCTTTTTTTGGAACGCTCTGCTAACTTAAATCCTTGATATATCTAGCTTTTTTTAACATTCAAACCGTCTAATATGTAGTATTTGTTTGTTTTGTAAATTGCACACCACTTCATATTGTCTCACAATCTCGAACCATTCAGCCAAAAGCTATCACCTTTTTTTAGTATACTTCAAAAACTTCTTATAGTGCCTGTGGATATCTAGACAAGTACCGCAACTAAAATACAAATACCGTTTATAAAGCAACCTGCACCGTCTCCCACAATCAGGGCAAAGAAAGAAATATCGATTACCTCCCTTAGTTCCTGCTATTCTGTCTAATTCAAATGACTCTCCACCAAAATCAATCATTAAATTATCCAAATCAATCTCTAAACGTTGACCGTCCAACTCTGCTATACCCTTAGATATTCCTCTCAGCTTCATTGGTTTAGTGATTGTTTCTATTGCTAACTGCTTCATTATTTCCCCCTATATGGAAAAACCCAAAACTATTGACTTGATAGCAAAAAGGGGATTGCTCCCCTGTGTTCTACTTCAAATGCTCTGTATAACCAGCAAGGCCTTTATATTCGCCCTCTACGTCCAACTTTTGGAGTAGGCTAATACTTTCATCGCCCAGCATTTCCAACGTACCAAAAGCAGTCATAGAGTCCATAGGGATAGGCTTATCAGAAAGCAAGCGATCAGCATAGTCTAATAGTTCCAGCTCGTAGTCTGTGACCTTATTCAGCAAACTATCAAAGTCCTCTGACTCTTTGAGT
>OGKA01002157.1_pt1 | contig 13027 bp, 9 predicted proteins | sample 1572211 | NCBI WGS metagenome assembly OGKA01 (sample SAMEA2582125, study PRJEB24529) | metagenome | biome: Human gut stool | place: China | collected 2011
ACTTCGTTCCTTCACCAGCAAGACGACCGCCTCAGTATGGCTCGATAGGTCCGGATTGATGTCGGCATATTTTAGATTGCACCAATCCTTCAACCAATTTCCGTTCGTTCTCGGAAACATATCCACAGCCATTTTTATCTCAAAATCGCCATTTTCTCGACCGCGCTCGTTCTCGGAAACAGGTCGATGTGCTTGTTCCTACTATATAATACAGCCGCACAGATTTCCCAATCGCCTCAAGACTTCGCTCTGAGGGAATATGTCCGAAAACCTGTGATTTCCCATCGCCTCGACTCTACTGCTGCCGGAAGTGATACTTGCCTTTTCCGTGTCCGGTCACCGGTTCAATGACTCCATGTTCTACCATTTCCTTCAGAAGATCAGAGGCTCTGGATGCTTTAATATCAATCGCCTTCATTACATCTGACCGCCCAAAGATCGTCTGTTCCGGAAATGCCTCACGCAGCTTCAAAATATGGCTTGCAGTTTTCGGTTGAAAAACAGCTTCAATGTCCGGTTTTAGATCGTCAATGTCCGGTTTTGCAATTTCAATGTCCGGTTTTTCTGCTTCCTTAAAGATGCCGCTAATGTGCAATGTCCGGTTATGCAACGGATGATTCTCGTTCAGCAGGAGATTGCGGAGGAATACTTCAAGGAATTCCGTCGTTTCGTGAATGCCGTTCTTCAGGTCATTGTAATTTGCCCTGACCAGCGAATTACGAAAATACCAAGCATTCTCAGCAAAAATATCGTTTGTCACATCAAAACCCAGCGTGCGCAGATATTTGATAAAGAATACCGCCGTTGTTCTGGTGTTGCCCTCACCGAAAACATGGATCTGCCACAGTCTGGAAACAAAAAACGCGAGATGATGGATGATCTCATCCATCGAGAGATTCTTATAGGAGAACTTCTTCTCTTCGGAGAAATCATAATCCAATGTCGCTCGCAGCTCCGTGGCACTGCCGTAGAGCACAGTCGCACCGTTCAGTACCCACTCCTTCTTCGTGATGTTGTAATCCCGAATACGTCCAGCGTGAGAATAGATGCCGGCAAACAGCTTTCTGTGAATGGAGATATATTCATTCGGCGTAAAGCTGAAGGCACGCTCGGAAAGCAGCGCGGCAATACGGGCAGAAACCTTGTCGGCCTCCTCGGTGCGGTCTGACGCATCACGGGTAGGATTTTCCTCGTAGTAGGTCTGCAAAAGCGCATTTGCCTCTTCAAAGGAAATCTCGCCCTCGATATTCCGGACGGCAGTATGCACCAGATATTCTGATGTCTTCAACCCGTCAACCGCCTGCAGGCCAATGGCCGTATGCCATGCATAGCCCTTGTCCCGCTTTGCAGGCTCGGATTCCCTGATATATTCCTTAAATGGATCTTTGTTCACTCCATATCACCTCGCTTTTTTGCCCATGCCATAAATCCACCGCTTCCGCAGGTCTCGTCTAACAAAACGCTATCTTTGATACAATGTACTTTTTCCGAATATGTGCCTCGATGCCCGTAGAAAGCCTTATTTTGCGGGCTTTTTCGCGTTTTGGAGGGCAGAATCCGGCCTGCGAAATTGCTCCGATATGCTCTTGCTGTAGCTATGCTCATTCCGGCTCTGCCTCCTTTCCGAAATCCCTAATGGGCAATCTTAAAAAGTATGGGTATCCTTAAATTGTGTGAGGAAACCTTAAAAGGTTTAATTCTCGTCCTTTGGCACAGGAATGTAGACCATCTTCAGCGGGATCATCTTTCTGTATTTCTCGCTCAAGTCCTCGTAATACTTGAGGATGAGGTCGACGAGCTCCGTCCCGTTGATGCCACGGATGATCGGTGTGCTATCGAGATACTTCTGTGCATTCTTCGTGTAGTTGGAAAGTGTGACGAACAGGCCATAGTCGCCCTCGCGCATTGCACCTTTGAGAGACTGGATTGTGGTTTCCTTTATGTCGCTGTCCTGACTCTTGACCTGAACAAGGATACGCGGAGGAAGCTCATCTTTGTACGCTGTAATATCAATACCACTGTCACCGCCCTGCGGAGATACAGTTGTCCGGTATCCCATTGCCCGGAGCAGGTCGGCCACAAAGGCCTCCAGATCATATCCCTTCAGCTGGCGACTCAGCTCCTTCAGAATAAAGTCCTTTGTACTCTCAACTATATCCTCAGCGGTCGCACCGACGCTTTCATCCTCTGCGTCATCTGAGGTCACTGATTTCTTGAAGTCTTTATCAAGTGCTGAAAGGAACTCGTCAGCATAGTTCTTCACAGAGAAGAACGACATTGCTGACCCGACTTCATACAATGCGCCTTGAGAGAAGTTGAGACGCGGGATATGCTTGAGCCATTTCACTTTCCTGCGCTGAACATACTCCCCGTCGCTATCTTCGAAGTAATAGTCGCCATCAATGGTTCCGATGTTGATTTTTCTATCGGTCTTGGACGGAAATACTACATAGTCGCCAATCTGCACCTCGTGGAGAAACCTGTATAGCATACCGGCTCCGTTCGCAATCTGACCTTTCTTGGCATCCGGGTATGCTTCGATATAGTGTGCCTTAAAAGCATCGCGGCTTTCCTCGACCTTAGAAAGGTCGCCAAAATCCCTCCAGCCGATTGCTATTAAATCCTTATTCAGGAACAGACTATCGTTCTGAGTATGAATACCCCAGACCTTTTTATCTTCAGAATTTCCGTCCATGTTACGCCTCCAATTTTATGCCAGAGTGTTCTGGTCTTTTATTTCATCACCTTCTCCAACAGGGACTGGTAGCTGTCGACCACGTCATAAACTACATTTCCGTTGGAGATGGCCTTAAAGTGTTCTCTTGCGCATTGAATCTTTGACTCCTCAATCAAGCGCAGCTGCATTGAACTCATGGAGCCTTTCGTCTCTGCCACAAAGTAGATGTGTTTTACCTTGCCCTCATAGAAAGCAATCGCCCAGTCCGGATTGTAGTGACCGACCGGCGTGGAAATATAGAATCCATCCGGCAGCTTCACATAAACCGCGACATCGGTGTTCGTATCAAGGTCTGTGGCAAAATCGCGCTCATTCGATGAATCGTAAACGATATGATCGTAGAGATGCTTCTTTGCCTTCATGGCATTTACTCCCAGCTTGCCCTTGATGGTAGGATCGGTGAAAACATCCATGCCGTAATGCTCATCCAGCACGTCGTAGGTAATATGCTCGATGATTGCTGTGGCCTTTTCATCGTTGATCAGCGCAGCAGCCTTGACGATGAATTCCTCCGGATTGTCCTTAAACTGGTCAAACACGAACGGCTGAATACCCTGAAGGATTGCGATAACCGCTTTTCGTGTAAGACCGGTCTCGTCCACCAGCTTTCCGATGAGGTCATATTTTACATTTGAGTTTGCCGTGATGGTCACACCATATCTGGCAGACTCTTCCTTTACGAAGGAAGCTCCGGAGACCAGCTCCTCCTTCGATTTGATGGTATCCATTGCGCCGGACTCTACCCGGAAGTAAATCTTTGAAACACGCAGCTTGGCATCGAGGGACGCAATAGACTTCCTGATAAGCTCATCAGTATCAAAGTCAACCACATAAACAGACTTGGAATTGATCCTCGACCACAGAGCTTTAAACTCCGGCATCGCCAACTTGTCCTCATCCACCTGAAGCTCGACGTTATTGCTGCGGGCATTCTCAGGCTGCATACTGCGGGCATCATAGATGGAATCAACAATCTCGATCACCGAGGCAGCAGAGTCAGCGACTTCTTCTGCGACCTTGATTTCTCCATTTGCTTTATCCTCGTAATATTTATCAGTCAGGACGCCCTTGCGGTCAATATAGCCGTTGACGATCATATCATAGTGGATTGCAGAAGCCGTATCCTGATCGATAACCTGCTCATTACCCTTGTCGTCCTTGATAACCTTGCCAACGAAAAGATCAACTGTAACAGCACGCGGTCTGTCGGCAACAGCATCAGCCATTTCGGTTTGCAGCCCTTTAGCGAAGGAATCATAGCTCTCACTGGCAATAACGGTCAGAACATTCACGTTGTGAACGTCGTTTCCGAGCGCATTGGTATCCATACGCTCTCCGTCCTGATTGACACAGAGACGCAGGCCGCGGCCTACTTCCTGACGCTTGCGGACATCACTTGAGGACTGCTTCAGCGTGCAGATCTGGAATACATTGGGATTGTCCCAGCCTTCGCGCAGTGCAGAGTGAGAGAAAATAAAGCGCACCGGCGACTTCTTCGGATCACGGTCAAGGAGCAGTTCCTTATTCTTCATGATCAGTTCATAAGCACTGACGTCATCCGAGGTGGTTTCTTTACGACCGACCTTGGAGTTTATCATCTTTCCCTTACCATCGACCGAGAAGTATCCCGCGTGAGTCTTGGAGGCCTTTATGCTGTTCAGATATTTGATGTAATCGTCCTCGCCAATAGAAAGCTGAGGGTTTCCGACGATATCCTCGTACTCCTCTTCAAACATTCTGGCGTACTTTCCGTTCACCGGCTGACCTGCCGCGTCGTATTCTCTGTAGTTTGCCACTTCATCGATAAAGAACAGCGACAACACCTTGATGCCCTTATAAAAGAGCTGACGTTCCCTCTGGATGTGCGACAGAATCGTCTCTCTGATCTGGATACGGCGCAGCTGGTCTTCATCGACTGCACCTATCACATCACCGGCGTAAATCTTGATGCCGTTCAGGAACTCAACGGAGTCGTCACGACCATCGATCTGCTTTACCACAAAGTCGTTTTTATACTCTTCCAGCCCGCCGGAATAGTCGTAGAGATTATCTCCGATTTTCACGACGCGGCTCTTTTTCTTTGGAGTGCCGCTGGCCATCTTGACCTCAAACTGTAGCGTAGCGGTAGGATCACCCTTGGATAGATTCAGACCTTCCAGATAGAGATAGCTGTCCTTGGCCGTGCTTTCGGTCTCGGTGATACCTTTAACGGCGATCTTCTTAACCAGACGCTTGTTATATGCTTCCATAGCGTCCAGACGATAAATCATGTTGTAAATGCTATCTGACTTATGCGTAGCGGAATAACGCAGCGTCAGCAGTGGCTGAAATTCCTTCAGGCGTTCCTTTGTCTGCTTACCCTCCACGGACTGCGGCTCATCGATTATCAGGATCGGATTCGTTTTCGCAATGATGTCAATCGGCCTGCGGGAACGGAACTCGTCCAGCTTCATATAAATACGCCTTGCGTCTTTGCCCTTGGCATTGAATGCCTGCGAATTGATGATCATAACATTGATGGAGCTGTCGGAGGCAAAGCGGTCGATCTCCGTCAGCTGCGCAGAATTGTAGATAAAGAAGCGGATTTTCTTTCCGTACTCCTCCGCGAAGTGCTCCTGCGTCATCTGGAAGGACTTATACACTCCTTCACGGATGGCGATGCTCGGAACCACAATGATGAACTTGCTCCAGCCATAGGCACGGTTCAGCTCATGCATGGTCTTGATATAGGTATAGGTTTTGCCGACACCGGTCTCCATCTCGATTGTGAGATTGAAGCCCTCGCTGCGGCCTTCCAGCTTCGATGAAGGCCGGATCTGATTTGTCCGCTGGATTTTCTGCATATGTTCCAGAATCAATCTATCATTTAATTCCGGTACAATCTTTTGGTTACTCCAACCGGTGAAATTCTCTTCTTCAGTCAATATTTGTTGAAAAAAGCGTGAACCTCTATCCATCATATAAGAAGGAGTCAAATAAGGCTGACCAGCAAATACATCAACTACAGCTTTTGCAGCATCTGCTTGGAACTTTTGATGTTTAAATTGTAGCTTCATAGCTGTTTCTCCTTAAATAACTTTTACTGTTGTGTCAGGTGCCATCAATTTAAAGATTTCTTCCGCATTAATCTTTGAAGGACTGTTTGCAAAACTGCTATCTCGGAACACTGCACGAAGAGGCTGTCTCTGTACGATTTCCTTAATTACACTATCCGGTACATTTTCATCAAAGCATGCTATAAGGTCACCATCGTTATAATTATGAACTGTGCAACCATCAATCTGTTCTGAGCTATAAGGAAGTGATAGAGGGAGTCCCCATTCAAGAAGACAACCAAACAACAAATCAAGATCAGTACGGTCTGATTTTACATTGGATTCAAGCATTAAAAGTAAATCCTGGCTATATTCAGCCGGGCTGTAATATACGTCGTTCATGTTACTCTCATCAACCTTAAATACTCTAAATCCTGTATCTAATTTCCCTGTTAACAACGAACTCTCTTCAACAAGTTTCGCACCTGCTCGTTTAATACGCTCACGGCCGATTTCACAAATAGTTCTATATCCCTGCTTATATGCCGACTCTTTTTCATCAATCAGTTCAGGAAGTTGCACCATAATAAAATGTCTATTTGAACCATCCTCAGTATTCATCTGCATAACCGCATCTGCTGTTGAAGCTGAACCTGAAAAGAAGTCTAAAATAATATCATCGTCACCAACCTTAGCGACCTGCATCAAATATTTAATCAATGATGTAGGTTTTGCATAATCAAAAGGAATACCCAATGCATTTAACTCATGAGAAGCATTTTGATTAATATGGTCTTCAATGAAACTATTAGGTTTGGCTGATGATTTTTCTATAACATCGTTAAGATATGTTTTAGTAAATACATTCCACTTTGCCGGATTTCCATTTTCATCTAACAAGTTTGAGGAATTTACTTTCTTAACCACAATTTTATCGATATTTGCCTCATAAGTTGACCTTGACCATCGCCATATACCATCTCCTAAATTTGGCCTTTCTGGCGGGAATGTTGTTCCCGGCGGAATAATCTTGCTGCCATCTGGACAATCTATCCAGAAGCGTTGCTCAGGATTTCTATTTTGTAATGATGACATATACAATCTGACAAGCTGATATTTTTCACCTGCGCGAGGACCATCTTCATCCACGAGATTATACGCTGCGATATTAGCTTCACCTAAAAAAGGAACTGTAGCCGACTTATTTTTTGCGAAAGTCAATAAGTAATCGAAGTTAGGAGCCCAAAAATCACCTTTATTATTACTCTTTTTTGTAATTCGTCCTGCACATCCAATAAAGTTTGCTTCTCCAAAAACTTCAGTACAAATCTTCTTTAAGTCATCGACTTCATTATCGTCAATACTAATAAAAATCACACCTTCATCACTAAGTAAATCTCTTGCGATTTTTAATCTTGAATACATCATGCTGCACCAATCAGAATGAAATCGTCCGTTTGCATCAGTATTCTTAAACATACGCATTCCATTTTCATCTACTGCACCAGAACCTTCTTCGAAGTCATCTAAATTCTGTCTAAAGCTATCATTATAAATAAAATCCCTTCCAGTATTGTAAGGTGGATCTATGTATATCATTTTAATTCTTCCAAGATAACTTTCCTGAAGAAGTTTTAACACTTCAAGATTATCACCTTCTATGTATAATACATTTTGCGTTTCATCCCAACCTTCGCTTTCATCAGGACACGGTCTAAGCGTTTTGCGCAGTGGTTTATTTGCAGCTAAAATAGCTTCCTTTTTGCCAACCCAAGTAAATTCATAGGCTTCATTACCATCAATAACTACATCAGATAAAAGTTGATGTAACTTATCAAAATTAATTGCTTTTTTCATTTTCCCATTAGCATCCAACATTTCGGTAATACACTCTGGAAACATAAATCCTATCTTCTCAATATTCTTAGCGGTCATATCGACTGATTCCATTCTCATCTTATCCATTAGCTTTTTCCTCCTGCTTATTTCTGTTCTTATAAGCCATTGTTATTTTTTCAAACTCCGCTTCATTGCCAGCAAGCTCGTTTAATTTCTCTCGCAGGAATTCGAGTGCAAAATTTGAAAACTTATGCGTCTTACTGCTCTTTGATACTGTGATTTCCAAATGGTACTTTTTAGATTCCTTCATCTTGAAGTACCAGATCAGTGCATATAGGTCTTGAGTACTGATCTCCAGCTTTTCAGCCATCTGCTTTTGAATATACGGATGGGTATCATCCGGATTCCCTTCAGGGACGGGAACCTCCTCAGCCAAATCAATGTTACCTGTGACCTTTATGACCGGAATGCCATCTGTCTCATTAAAGCTTCCTTCTTTGATAAACTTCGCCTTTTTCAATACTTGCGTAACCAGCCTTCTGTCGAAAGCAACATCTACACCATATGGAGTGGAGAACTTTCCGTCGCTATAATTCACAATTCCAAGATTGGCAGTCCCGCTTTTTCGTATCACCTCAAAAACACGAAGTAAATTCTCTCGCTCACGGTTTATACGGTCTGATATAATCCGTTCCATCTCTGCTGGTTTTATTTTTCCATTCCGCGCTCTATAGCGATAAAAGACATCTCCAGCCGTTATACTTTCACTGTTGTTATCCTTTTGAGCAATCACCGGTTTAATTTCGGATTCAATGGCGTAAATCCATCCGATTTTCTTTTGCTCTGTAACAATGACACCATTATCATTTTCTTTTTCCTCGTTCAGAATTACCGTTCCCATTTCCCACTCTATGGCTGGGGAGAAGAGAGAATTAATGGCATCGGTAAACACTTCCTGCTTCAGGTTTTCAAAGTTATCATTCTTAAGGCCTACAATTTTTCGTGGCGAATCCTGAATGCCAAAGATGATATAACCTCCACTATTATTGGCGTAGGCCGCCATCGTTTTAGCGTAAGCCGCTGTACTTCCTTTATTGAAAGACTGTTTAAACTCAACAGTGTTGCTTTCTCTGCTTCTTAGTGTGCCTGTAGATGTTCTTTCAGCGAGAATTTTTCTGACCGTTTGATCATAATCCACTACTCAACACCTCCAGTTCTTTTTTCAATTTCTTGAGTTCTGCATTCAGCTGCACCTGCTTGTTCAGCTGCCTTTCCTTGCGGACTTTCGTTTGCAGCGCTGCAATCTGCTTTTCCAGCTCCTGTCTACGGTTATCCCGCTCCACAGATTCCTTCAGTGACTCAGTTTTGCCCGTCTCGGAGCGGAGCAAATCACCGGCAATCTGCCGCACAAAATTCTCGTAAACCTTATCAACGCTCAGGCCTTCCGCCTTCAACGGCAGCTCGGTTTCCGGGAGCCAGTCTGTGTGGTAGTAGGTGCCTACCTTAAAAGCATTTGATCCGGAGGCCGCTGCCTCCTTGTATGCTGTCCACGCCTGATACTTGCCGTCATACTCCAGTAGGAACAGGATGTGGTATGGTATCTCTTTATCTATCTGCCGGAGGACGGATTCATCAAGCTGCTGTCCGTTCAGCTTTATCTCAAAGACCTCCAGCTCCGTCACGGTGTCTCCGGCTGCAAGATTCATGGTCGTGGCGGCCACTTTGTTGCGCCAGTAGATCACCTTGATCTGGTCTATGAACACTCGCTTTAACGTCGGCGATACAGAAATATTCTCATAGAATTTCTGCTTCGGGATGCGCCGGTTAAACTCCGTGCTCTTCGGTAATCCAATCACCGGATGCACCTCCTCATTTCACTACTAAGAAGCAAATAAGCTCAAAGTCATCCAGCCCGTTGATCTCCGACATCAGGGCAGAAGTCCCTCCAGTAGAGAACAGACTGTCAATATCGCTTTCTTCTTTTACGTCAATAATAGAATTGATCGCATCGGAGAGAAGCTGTGACACTTCCTCCATGTTCCTTCCATCATCAGTTTCCTTATTAAATTTCTCGCACAGCGTCAGTACCGGTTCGGACTTGCCTCGACACAGCAGCCGGACGGTATCCAGCAGCTTCTTCGGATTCAGATAATCGCAAACAATGTCTCCATCTACACCGATATACACCATGTAGAATGGGTGAATGCGATTCCGGTTATCAATATTGATGCTGTTGTTGATATTCCGCAGGACAAAGATCACGCCCTCCGGATTATCCTCCGTAGCCGGAACTACCGCATGCAGTCCCTTCGGCTTCGTACTAAGGTCATGTGTCTTTATATATTCCAGCAGGTCGAGCCGGAACTCGTTTAGTCCCAGATCCATGATGGAAATTCCTGTCGACATATCCTCAATGTCCACGACCTCTTCCTGCAGGCGTTTCAGCTGCTGCTTTCTGTATTCAAGATCGCCTTTTTCTTCCGGATTGATCAGGTCATCGTCGCCGGTAGAGGTCATGACGGAAATCTTCATTCTGGTCTCAACGCGAGACTTCAGGTTGATATAATCGTCCAGAGTCATATCCGGCCAGAAGTTTACCAGCTGGATGTATTTATTCTGGCTGCCGATACGGTCAATTCGACCGAAGCGCTGAATGATGCGCACAGGATTCCAGTGAATATCGTAGTTGACCAGATAGTCGCAGTCCTGCAGGTTCTGACCTTCGGAAATACAATCCGTGGCAATCAGGATATCGATTTCCTTCGTGCTGCCCGGCATCAAAACATCGCGGCTCTTCGATATAGGCGAGAAGCAGGTCAGCACATTATTGAGCGTGGCTTTCAGACCTTTTACAGTCGTGCGTCCATCAATGCTGCCGGTGATGACCGCCGTATCCAAGCCATACTTCTCTTTCATATAGACGGAGACCTGATCGTACAGGTACTCGGCTGTATCGGAGAACGCGGAGAAGATCAGCACCTTCTTATTACCCTCATTGATAGGATGCTTTATCTTGTCATCCAGCAGGTGAAGTAAGGTCTGCAGCTTCAGGTCATGCTCCGGCGTAACGTCCGCTATCATGAGTGTCAGCAGCTCAAGCGTATCGGCATCCCGCTGCAGCTCATCGCGCCACGTTTTATAGTCCATATCGGCGAGGTCGATTTTGACCTTTTTGCCGACTGTGAAATAATCGTTATTCTCATCGTCGATATCAAAATCATTCTCGGAGGCCTCATACATATCCAGATCAGCCTTACCATTCTTTTCAAAGTTATCTATCGACGTGATGGTGCTCTTGATGAGCGCCAGTATTCTGCTCAGTGTCAGATTAAAGGAATACACAGAGCTTTCCAGACGCTTCAGGAGGTTGATGCTCATGAGGCGCTGGATACCTTGCTCACGGCCTTTCTGCGTGAGGTTATTTCCCTTGTTGTGCGTGAGGTCGATGTACTTCGACATCTTACTTGGGAAGATATAATTTGATGGCGTATAAATGACCAGCGTCAGCTGCATCAGCTGCTCGTAAATCTGGTTATAGTTTATGGCACTCGAAAGATCGGTCATGCTCGGACGCCTTGAGATAGGTTTCAAGCGCTCCGGGAACTTGCCGATTTCTTCCGTGTTGTAATATTTCTCAATGTGTTTTCTGGAGCGGGCAATCGTTACGCTATCAAGAACTTCAAAAAAGTCAAAGTCTAATGTCCGCAGCAACGCGTCTGTTGTCCGAGCTTCCGGTTCGAGCTTGCTCCATGCATTGAAAGCCTTCTGCGCCTGACGGAAAATCTCATCAATCGGCTTTTTGGTATCAAGCTTCTCATTGATGAATTCCGAATTGCCTTCATAGGCAATGGCCAGCTGGTTCTTAAGATCAGTAAAACGGTTATTAACCGGTGTAGCAGAAAGCATCAGCACCTTCGTTTTTACACCAGCACGTATGACCTTATCCATCAGTTTTACATAGCGGTTTTCCTGCGTATTGGCATGAGTGCCAGCGCCGTTCCTGAAGTTATGCGATTCGTCTATGACTACAAGGTCGTAATTGCCCCAGTTCAATCGATCAAGATCAAGACCATTTGAAGTACCTCCATTCCTTGATAAGTCCGTATGGAACAGAACATCATAATTCAAGCGATCTGATGCTATAGGATTGTTTACATAGTTATCCTTATAGGTATTCCAGTTCTCGCATAGCTTCTTCGGGCAAAGGACAAGAACAGTCTTATTCCTGTTTTCGTAGTATTTGATAACAGCCAGCGCGGTGAAGGTTTTACCAAGCCCGACACTGTCCGCAAGAACACAGCCATTGTATTTTTCCAGCTTATTGATGATGGCAAGCACCGCATCTCGCTGGAAATCATACAGCATACCCCAGATTTTACTCTGCTTAAAACCCGTGGCTTCGTTCGGGAGGACGTCCTCTGATATATCGTCGAGGAACTCACTGAAAACATTGTAAAGCGTCATGAAATAGATGAATTCCGGTGAGTTCTCATTGTAGGCCGTACTGATATTGGAAATAATAACATCAGTTACATCCTGCATCTTATCCTTGTCGTTCCAGAGCGATTCAAAAAGCTGCATGTACTGTGTAGAGAACGGAGCCTCCATACGGTTGACCATGTTGTAGCTGTTATTACCACGCTCGCATCCGATGTCTACGGTCGTGAAACCGTTCATCGGCATATAGGCTACTTCCTCTGCAGGCGCAGCGACAGTCATAAAGCCGCCCATGTTCTCTCCGGTAACATTGGACTTGAAAGTCGCCTTACGTCTAATCCAATCTGCGCACTCCTTGGCGATGGCTTTCTGCGTCATTTCGTTACGCAGCTTGATTTCAAATTCTGTACCATATAAACTGCTCTCACGGCTGAGACGAGGAATATAAAATTCGCGTTTTTGCTTCTCAGCCTTCTCCTTGATAAAGGTCGGAGACGTGAAAATAAAGCGGAACTCGTCCACCTGCTCCAACTGCGCCTTCAACTCTTTATATGCGTACATGGAGAAGCATGCAGCGGCAATGGAAACCTTGCTGCCACGCTTCACCGTCTGTTTTAAATCGTCCCGGACTATATCCGTGACATTGTCAAAGATTTTCATAGATTTACTCCTTTGGATGTCACGATCAGTTTTTTTCTTCCGCATCCTCATCCGGTACTATTTCGCAAATATCTGAAATGTCGCAATTTAACTCTTCACATATTTTGACTAATACATCCGTCGTTACATTGGTACCTTTTCCGAGCTTGGCAAGGGAGGCTGAGCTTATCACCCTTTAACCCTTGACATCAATACTACCGTCTCGACATGATGGGTTTGGGGGAACATGTCGACAGGTTGGACTTTTTTAGTTTCGTAGCCTCTCGTTTTCATGTATGCCAGGTCTCTTGCCAAGGTCGCCGGGTTGCACGACACGTAG
>OGKA01002159.1_pt1 | contig 13012 bp, 9 predicted proteins | sample 1572211 | NCBI WGS metagenome assembly OGKA01 (sample SAMEA2582125, study PRJEB24529) | metagenome | biome: Human gut stool | place: China | collected 2011
TTTCAGGGAATGGAGTTACTTTCATTACGCAACGATGCTCTCCCCAATATTTCATATCCGGACTGAAACTGATATATATATCACCAAACGGAGTATGACCGTTATCACTAGGACGACTCAACATTGCATATTTGCCGCCTATCTTTTGCGGAAAAAGAACGCCATTACGATTGAAAGGTAAGAAAGCATTCTCACATTGAAAAAACTCTTCAAAATCAAAAGTATAAGCGATACCGATTGTAGGACCATGGTAACCGTTGCACCAAGTTATCCAATAACGGTCTTCAATCCATGTGACACGAGGGTCATATTTATACTCCGATTCAATCATTTCTGTATTACCGGCCTTGAATTTTATAGGTTCATGGCTGATATCCCAATGAATACCGTCTTTGCTGAATCCTGTAAAGATATTCATCTGCACAGCTTTATTATCACAACGGAATACCCCTGCAAACCCCTCCTTAAAAGGTACGACCGCACTGTTGAAAATACTGTTAGATGAGGGAATATGATAACGTCCTATAACCGGATTTTGTGAATAGCGCCACATAACGTCTGTACATCCGGACGGACGGTCTTCCCAAGGCATTTGAATCTTACTCATAATCATTAAATTTTTATGTTATTTATTTTTTTGAATCATCATAAGTGAATGGTATAAAATAGGTAATCAGAAAAGCCGGAATTGTAGCAATCAAAACATAGATGAAGAAATCCCGATATCCTAATAAATCACTGAAATAGCCACTAACCATGCCCGGAAGCATTACTCCCAAGTTCATAATTCCGGATGCAAATGCATAATGCGACATTTGATGTTTCCCCGGAGCTATCTGTTGCATCATAAACAGTGTCAAACCGACAAAGCCAAAACCATAACCAAAATATTCCATAGTAATACAGGTTCCTATCAGATAAACATTGGTTGGTTGAGTTACAGCCAGAAAAGTATAGGCCACAAACGGAAGATTAAAAATACAACAAAGTGTAAAAAGTGTCCGTTTTAACCCGAACTTAGAGACATAGATACCTGCCAGCAAAGAGCCGAGCACAAAAGCTGCCGAACCAAAAACTCCATTTAACGTACCTATCTCTTTTAAAGACAATCCCAATCCGCCAACTTCTCTTGAAGCACGTAAGAAAAGTGGAGCTATCTTCATAATAAATCCTTCCGCCAAACGATATAATATAATAAAGCAGATATAGTAAAAAATATGCTTTTTAGTAAAGAAATTAGCAATTACCGCTACTAACTCCCGCCCTACTTCTGAGGTCGTCTTTTTTGTTGTAGACGGTATCTGATTAGACGGCAACATCCTTATATGATAGAGACCTATTAATACCATTATTGCCGCAATCACAGCAAAAATAATCATCCATGCATAAGAATATGCTCCTTTATTTGCTTCTAAAGAAGCCCCTTCTATTGCCCCAAAGTATTCTGCCAGTGCTCCCGCCATAGCAACTAATCCTCCGTTAGCTACCAACTTAGCAACATTATAAAATGCACCTTGCACTCCAATATATTTTGCCTGTTCTTCTTTATTCAGTTCAGCCATATATACACCGTCACAAGCTATGTCATGGGTAGCCCCACTAAAAGCAATAACAGCCATTGTAGAAATGCTAATAGCAAAAAAGTAATCGAAAAATAAAGAAAAAGCCACTATCCCAAATAATACCCCACTCAACAACTCTGTCACTAATACGAAAAACTTTTTCGTCCGATACATCTCAAGAAAAGGACTCCACAGGAATTTCAGTGTCCAAGGCATCATAATAAGAGAAGTCCAGAATGCTATTTGCGTATCTGAAATTCCTAAATCCTTGAACATAAATACAGAAACCAGATTAATAGCAATAAAAGGAAGCCCCATTGCAAAGTAAGCGGTAGGCACCCAGTAAACCGGGTTGATAGTTTTCTGTTGAGAAACTGTTTTATTCTGCTGCATAAATCATAGTATATAGATGAAAAAAATCTAATCCATTTATATATAATACAACTAAAAGAGGAAAACTACTAACGCCTCTCCTCTATTTTTTATTTTATTATCACTCTGTCTACTAATGATGATATAGTCAACAGCACAAATATACTAAGGAAAAATCTTTTTATCATGTTTTTATTTCGTTTCTTCTACTACTTTCATTATTTTTGTCTTATATAACACCCAATCATTAAATAATGAGTGAACTCTTAGTCTATAAAGCCTCCGCCGGTTCAGGTAAAACATTTACCCTGGCCGTGGAATATATCAAACTATTAATTCTAAACCCGCGAGCCTATCGTCAGATTCTTGCCGTAACCTTCACTAATAAGGCGACAGCAGAAATGAAAGAACGTATTCTTAGTCAGCTGTACGGTATTCAGACAGGAGACAAAGGATCCGAAGCCTATCTCAACCGTATCAAAGAAGAAACGGGAAAAACAGAGCAGGAAATACGGGAAGCAGCAAGCATTGCCCTTGGTTATATGTTACACGACTACAGTCGGTTTCGGGTAGAAACAATAGATTCTTTTTTCCAGTCTGTTATGCGCAATCTGGCTCGCGAACTGGAATTAAGCCCTAACCTGAATATCGAACTGAACAATACGGAAGTGCTTAGTGAAGCGGTAGACAGTATGATTGAGAAATTAGGCCCTACCTCTCCTGTCCTCGCATGGCTGCTGGATTATATCAATGAGCGGATTGCAGACGACAAACGTTGGAACGTATCGGACGAAGTCAAGAATTTCGGCCGTAATATATTCGATGAAGGATATATAGAAAAAGGAGAAGGACTCCGTCATCGGCTACGCAATCCGGATACCATTAAAGAATACCGTAAACAGTTGAAAGCACTGGAGACTGAGATTTTGGAACAAATGAAGGGATTCTATGATCAGTTTGAAGGAGAATTAGACGGACATGCGTTAACTGCTGACGATCTGAAAAACGGTTCACGAGGAATCGGAAGTTATTTCCGTAAGCTCAACAACGGTATTTTAGGTAACGATGTTCGCAATGTTACAGTAGAAAAGTGTCTGGAAGATGCCAAAAACTGGGCTACAAAAACGTCTCCACGCTATGCAGACATTATTGCTTTAGCCAATTCCAGCCTTATGCAGATTTTGGAAGATGCAGAAAAGTTACGATCAAAAAATAACCTGTTACTGAATAGTTGCCGACTATCTTTGCAGCATCTCAACAAAGTACAACTTCTCGCCAATATCGACGAAGAAGTACGCGAGTTAAACCGGGAAAATAATCGGTTCCTACTCTCAGACACCAATGCCCTGCTCCACCAATTAGTAAAAGACGGTGATTCCTCTTTCGTATTCGAAAAGATAGGAACGAACATCCGCAATGTTATGATTGACGAGTTTCAGGATACCAGCCGGATGCAATGGGGAAATTTCAAACTGTTATTGCCCGAAGGATTATCCCAGGGAGCCGACAGCTTGATTGTAGGAGATGTCAAACAGTCAATCTACCGTTGGCGTAATGGCGACTGGGGAATCCTCAACGGGTTAAATGACCATATCGACCACTTCCCGATTCGCGTCAAAACACTGGCAACCAACCGGAGAAGTGAAACGAACATCATCCGGTTTAACAATCATATATTTACGGCCGCTACTGATTATTTGAATGGAGTTTATAAAAAACAGCTCAACAAAGATTGTCAAGATCTGCAAAAGGCATATGCAGACGTCGTACAAGAATCTCCCTTAAACACCCAAAAAGGTTATGTCAAAGCCTCTTTCCTCGAACCGGACGAAGAACATGACTATACCGAACAGACACTTATCAGCCTGGGAGAAGAAGTCGAACATCTGCTCGCTTCCGGTATCCACCTGAACGACATAACTATTTTAGTACGAAAGAATAAAAGTATTCCCCGCATCGCAGATTACTTTGATAAGGAGCTGCATTACAAAATAGTGTCAGACGAAGCCTTCCGTCTTGACGCTTCCCTTGCTATCTGCATGATGCTGGATGCTCTTCGTTACCTCTCGGATGAAAACAACAAGATAGCACGGGCCCAACTTGCCATAGCCTATCAGAATGAGGTCTTACAGAAAGGACTGGATTGGAATACCCTCTTGCTTCTTCCCGCCGAAAGCTATCTTCCTACGGCATTTCTTGATAAAATAAAAGAGTTTCGGTTAATGCCTCTCTACGAGTTATTGGAAGAATTATTCAGCTTGTTCGAGATGAATCGCATCAAAGAACAAGATGCTTATTTATTTGCCTTTTTTGATGCAGTAACAGATTATTTGCAAAATAATTCTTCTGAACTCGACGGATTCATTCGCTATTGGGACGAAACTTTGTGTAGCAAAACAATTCCCAGCGGAGAAATCGAAGGGATCCGGATTTTTTCCATACATAAATCAAAGGGATTGGAATTTCATACCGTGCTTCTTCCTTTCTGTGACTGGAAATTAGAGAATGAAACGAATAATCAACTGGTATGGTGTGCTCCTCAAGAAGCGCCATTCAATGCTTTAGATATTCTTCCTATTAATTATTCCACGCAAATGGCAGAATCTATCTATGGAAACGATTATCTGCATGAACGCCTCCAACTTTGGGTGGATAACCTGAACCTGCTCTATGTAGCGTTTACCCGTGCCGGAAAAAATCTAATAATCTGGAGCAGAAAAGGGCAAAAAGGAACAATGTCCGAACTATTAGCAAATACTCTTCCTATGGTTGCCCTCAAAGAAGGAATCGAATGGGAAGAAGATTGTTATGAGCAAGGAGAACTCTGTCCGTCCGAAAAAGAAAAGGTCAAAGCCTCCACTAATAAATTAACCCAAAAAGCAGAAAAATTGCCCATTCAAATGGAGTCCATGCGGCACGACATCGAGTTCCGGCAATCCAATCGTTCTGCGGACTTTATCCAAGGAATCGAAGAAGAAGATTCGGACGACCGTTTCATCAATCGCGGACGTATGTTGCATACTCTGTTTTCTGCCATTGAAACAGCCGATGATATTGATCCGGCTATCGAACGATTAATCTTTGAAGGAGTTATTAGAGACCAGGAAAAAGAAGATACAGTACGTGAAGTTGTACAGAAAGCGTTTTCATCTCCCGAAATACAAGATTGGTATTCCGGAGAATGGACCCTGTTTAATGAATGTGCCATTATATACAAGGAAAAAGGAATATTACAAACTCGTCGCCCGACGTCCCGACCGTGTAATGATGAAAGACGGGCAGGTTGTTGTGGTTGATTTTAAGTTTGGTAAAGAAAATCCTAAATACAATAAACAAGTGAAAGGATATATGCAACTGTTGACGAAAATGGGTTATAAGAATATTACCGGATACCTGTGGTATGTAGATGAAGAAAAAATAGAAAAAGTATAAGACAGAACTCCGATTACAATAATATGAATTAGAAAAACGATTTAATCAATATGCAATCATTTCTCCAATTAGTAGCTCATGACCTATATGCCAAAATAGGAAATGACCTCTCTCGCACAGTACTCATCTTCCCTAACAAACGTGCCAACCTGTTCTTCAATGAATATCTGGCGGGAGAATCCGATCAACCGATATGGTCACCTGCCGCTATGAGTATCAGTGATCTGTTTCAGAAGCTATCTGTACAGAAAACCGGTGATCCGATTCGATTGGTTTGTGAACTCTACAAAGTATTCAAGGAAGAAACAGAAAGTCAGGAGACATTAGATGACTTCTATTTTTGGGGAGAACTGTTAATCAGTGACTTTGATGATGTAGACAAAAATTTGGTGGATGCAGATAAGCTCTTCAGCAATCTGCAAGACTTAAAAAGTCTAATGGATGACTACGAATTTCTAGATAAAGAACAGGAAGAAGCAATTCAACAATTCTTCCGGAATTTCTCCATTGAGCGCCGCACGGAGCTCAAAGAGAAATTCATATCTCTTTGGGATAAGTTAGGCACAATCTATCACCATTACCGGAAAAACTTAACTGAGTTAGGCATTGCTTATGAAGGAATGCTTTATCGCAATGTTATCGAACAACTTGATACAGATCAACTTAAATACGACAAATATATATTTGTCGGCTTCAATGTGTTGAATAAAGTAGAAAAAGAATTCTTCCGAAAACTGCAAAAAGCAGATAAAGCAATATTCTATTGGGATTATGACATCTTCTATACCCAACAAATCAAAAAACATGAGGCCGGAGAATTTATTAACCGCAACCTGAAAGATTTCCCGAACGAACTGCCTGCCAGCTACTTTGACTCCCTAAAGAAACCGAAGAAGATACGTTACATCTCCGCTTCTACTGAGAATGCGCAAGCACGTTTCCTTCCCGAATGGATACGTACTACTTTCTCATCCGATAATGAAAAAGAAAATGCCGTAGTTCTTTGCAATGAAGCCTTGTTGCTTCCCGTACTCCATTCTATCCCGGAAGAAGTGAAGAATGTCAATATCACAATGGGATTCCCATTGGCACAAACTCCGGTTTATAGTTTTATCAATGCGGCTATGGAACTACAAACCAATGGCTACCGTTTTGATACCGGTCGTTTCACCTACGAAACCGTATCAGCTATACTAAAACATCCATATACCCGCCAATTATCGACAAAAGCAGATATAATAGAACGGGAACTTACAAAAACCAACCGTTTCTATCCGCTTCCCTCGGAATTGAAACAAGATGAGTTTCTAGCTAATCTTTTCACTCCCCGTAACGGTATCAAGGAGCTATGTAATTATCTTATCGGACTTATCAAAGATATCTCTACCCTATACCGTAAAGAAGGAGAATACAACGATATATTCAACCAACTATATCGTGAATCTCTTTTTCAAAGCTTTTTGAAAATCAACCGTTTATATAGTTTGATTGAAAGTGGAGAATTAAATATACAGACCCATACACTGAAAAGATTAATCAGTAAAGTACTGACAAGTTCCAATATACCTTTCCACGGAGAACCTGCCATTGGAATGCAAGTTATGGGAGTACTTGAAACACGTAACCTTGACTTCCGTAATCTTGTAATGCTTTCGCTCAATGAAGGACAACTTCCTAAAACCGGTGGAGAATCTTCTTTTATTCCCTATAACCTTCGGAAAGCCTTCGGCATGACGACTATTGAGCACAAAAATGCAGTCTACGCATACTATTTCTATCGCTTGATACAGCGGGCAGAAAATATCACCTTGCTCTACAATACCTCTTCCGACGGCCTGAATCGCGGAGAGGAGTCCCGTTTCATGCTACAATTATTAGTAGAAGGTCCTCATGAGATTACTCGTGAATATTTAGAGGCCGGACAATCTCCCCAAAGTACCCCAAAAATAGAAATACCAAAAACACAGAAAATATTAGAACGATTATACCATATCTATGACGTTACCAATCCTAAGTCCCTCATTCTCTCTCCTTCAGCCCTCAATACATATCTCGACTGCCGTTTGAGATTCTACTTCCGCTATATAGCCGGATTAAAAACACCGGAAGAAGTGAGTGCGGAAATTGACTCCGCGTTATTCGGAACAATCTTTCACCGCTCTGCCGAACTAGCCTATACTGAACTGACATCCAATGGGCAAATGATACAGAAAGCGGATCTTGAACGCTTATTACGTAACGATGTTAAATTACAAGGTTACGTTGATCAGGCTTTCAAAGAAGAATTTTTCAAGGTTAAACCGGAAGAAAAACCGGAATATAACGGTGTACAACTCATTAATTCCAAAGTAATCACCTCCTATCTGCGACAACTATTACGCAATGACCTCCAATATGCCCCTTTCGAAATGGTTGCTATGGAACAAGCTGTTTCCGAAAAGATAACTATTCAAACTGACCTAGGTCCCTTCACAGTTCGCTTGGGCGGAACCATAGACCGCATGGATGCCAAAGAAAGCACATTGCGGATTGTTGACTATAAAACCGGAGGAACCCCCAAGACACCGGCTAATATCGAACAATTGTTCACCCCTTCGGAAACACGTCCGAACTATATCTTCCAAACTTTCCTGTATGCCTCCATTATGTGCCGGCAACAAACATTGAAAGTGGCTCCTGCCCTGCTCTATATTCACCGGGCAGCTTCCGATAGTTACTCACCTGTTATAGAAATGGGAGAACCCCGCCAGCCAAAGATACCGGTCAATAACTTCACCTTTTTCGAAGACGAGTTCCGCAAGCGATTACAAACATTATTAGAAGAGATTTTCAGTGAAAACGAACCTTTCACTCAAACAGAAGATATTAAAAAGTGTAGTTACTGCGATTTCAAAGCAATCTGCAAACGATGAGCATAAATATGATAATGATTGAATAAAAAAATGAACGGTGAATGCTGCATACAAGCACAAAACATTCACCGTTCATGATTTATAAATTACCGTTTTATATTCTATTTATCCAGTAATGGAATTGAGAAACTAAATGTAGATCCGTCTCCCTTCTTTGAAGTAAACCACAGTTTACCACCATTCTTGATAACAAAGTCCTTACACAACAACAATCCGAGTCCTGAACCTTCTTCATTATTTGTACCGAAGGTACTAAAGTGCGTATCCGTATGAAGCAACTTCCTCTGATTTTCTTCATCAATGCCGCATCCGCTATCTTTCACACTAACGATTGCCATACCGTCTTCCTCAGCCAACGATACCACCACTTCCGCCCCCTCATTGCTAAACTTGATAGCATTACTAATCAGGTTACGGATTACCGTTTTAACCATATCAATATCAGCACGAACAGCTACATCTGCAACAGGTACATCCTGCACAATCTTAATATTCTTCAAGCCGGCTACCATTGTAAAGATCTCACTTACCCCCTCTACAACTTCTACCATATTGATATCCTGATAAACCACCTTCAATTTGCCAATCTGGCTTTTCGTCCATTTCAGCAGATTATCAAGTAATGAAAATACATCTTCAGTAGTTTGATTCGCCATTGTAAGCAACTCATACATCTCCTCGCCGATTGTTTCGCTCGGCAGGTTCAGAATCAACATATTCAGTACCATTTTGATAGACCCCATTGGCGAACGTAGGTCATGCGCAATCACAGAATAGAGTTTATCACGTCCCATAATTGTCTTACGTAATTCCTCTGTTTGTGCAACAATAATTCGTTTAGCCGCCACTAGCGAAATCTGATGTGTTACACGAATTATCAATTCTTCCTTGTTGAAAGGTTTCGAAATAAAATCATTACCTCCTACTTGGAATCCTTTTACGATGTCCGCCGTACTATTCAGCGCAGTCAGAAAAATAATAGGAATTTCAGACATTTCCGGATCTGCCTTCATCTGTTGAGCCACTTCAAATCCACTGATATCCGGCATCATTACATCCAGCAACACCAAATCCGGTTTTTCCTTCTTCACCTGTTCCAATGCTTGCGTGCAGTTACCGGCAGTTACAATATTGAATTTCTCATTAGTCAAAAGGACCTTCAACAAAAGGACATTTGATATTACATCGTCCACAATAAGGACCTTATATTCAGAAGGATTTATTTCCATATTCATAATTATCTTATTTTATGCATCAGACAGTTTTAAAATATTCAATCATATACTTCAGCCCGTCTTCCAATTCAATAGTAGGCTGCCAGCCGAGTTTTTCTTTTGCCAGTGTGATATCTGGCTGACGTTGTTTCGGATCATCATCCGGCAACTGCTTAAATACAATTCTCGAAGAAGAACCGGTCATACGAATTATTCTCTCTGCCAATTCCAATATGGGAAACTCATTTGGATTTCCAAGATTCACAGGTCCCGTAAATTCATCTTCCGTATTCATCATTCGTATCATCCCTTCAACCAAATCATCAATATATTGGAAACTACGTGTCTGTTTCCCGTCTCCATAAATAGTAATATCTTCATTATGTAGCGCTTGTAAAATGAAATTAGAAACGACTCGTCCGTCATTCGGCAACATCCGTGGACCATACGTATTGAATATACGAATAATCTTCACACGCACATTATTCTGACGATGATAATCCATAAACAAAGTTTCCGCACAGCGTTTTCCTTCATCATAACATGATCTGTATCCTACCGGATTCACGTTTCCCCAATAACTTTCCGGTTGCGGGTGAACAATTGGGTCTCCATATACCTCACTGGTAGAAGCCTGCAATATTTTAGCATCCAATCTCATTGCCAGTCCCAACATATTAATTGCTCCCATTACAGATGTTTTGGCAGTCTGAATCGGGTTATGTTGATAATGGATAGGAGATGCCGGACAAGCCAAATTATAAATCTCATCTACTTCAGCAGAATAAGGGTAAGTGACATCGTGTCGTACTACCTCAAAATGATGATTATCCATCAAATGCATGATGTTATCTTTTGATCCTGTAAAAAAATTATCAAGGCATATCACGTCATGACCTTCGTTTATAAGCCGGGTACAGAGATGAGAGCCAATGAATCCGGCTCCGCCACTAACCAATATTCTTTTCATTATATATTTTTCTATTGTTTACTAAAGAGACACCGTCTCTCCGTTTTGTTTATGGACACAAATGTAACCGATTTGCTCAAAATATACAATTTTAAAGAAGGATATTTTTGAAAAAAGATTAATTAAATAGTTTCACTTTCCGAAACAACTCATCACTGAGAAATGTTTATAATACTAAAGAACAACTTATTCAAACTGTTATGATAACAAATGACCCGAATACAAACCTGATAGAAGCGATGAAAGAAAAGCTTCCACTCAAAGGAAAACTGGCAGATATGTTAATGGATACTCTCTATATAGGCAAAGAAGCCGTATATAGAAGGTTACGTGGTGAGGTTCCTTTCACTTTACAAGAAGCGGCTCTCGTTTCGAGAAAGTTAGGGAAATGAAGCCAAAGAAGATATCAAGTAAGAATTATTCCTCCTGACAAACGAACTGGAAGATCCTGACACTAAAGGTAAAACAGAGAATGGTAACACACTGTTCGTATCTATGTGTCGTATATCAATTTTGAAGTGACGTACAGTTATGTAATTTCCTTCCATTTTACTGTCGCTTCCTCACTATCCGCTACATAGTTTTCTGTCAAAGGTACCAGATTAGGAATATTACTAAATGTAATCCCTTCAAAAACTTCGTCAAAATTATCTTTTGCTTCCAATAACACCTCTACTCGCACAGCCAGCCTGTCAAAAGCCAGTTGTAGAACAGTAATCCTGGTATTATCACTTATAATCATCCGAGCTTCCATAGTCCGTTGATTTCATTTCTGTTACAGATAATCCGAGTCTGAAAACAAGACTATTAATGTAAACTACAAATCAGGGGATTACGAAATATAAAATAAAGAGATAGGAAAATACTAATAGATTTTCATATCATTTAGATACAATCCAGGCATAAATCAGACAAGAGAAACGACTATTTTACACAATAAAAAAGCCGAAAACTTGTATAATCCATGCCTAAATGGTAGAATGTTCAATTTTTGTATATAAATAGCTATCAGATTATAACGTTTTTCGTTCCGTTTCTGTGGGTGCTACTTCATCCGGAATACTAAATTCACGATTAGCAAACAAATCAGCAAGTCCTGAAATTTGCTTCAGGCGCAATAATTCATCACGATCCATACCGATATTCTTCATAATCCATTGATCGGACATACCTGCTTTGTCAAGTTCCGCAACGATGTTACACATCAATTCTATATTATGCATCCCACGAGCGCGGTTGTGACGTATAGTAGAACTCATCCGGTTCGACAAATCCTTGTCAATCACCACAATCGGAAGCAGCCCGTTTTCACGTTTATAAATTCGCTGCGAAGTTTTCAATACCGTATAGCGATGATAACCATCCACTAGAATATAACGGTCTTCCTCTTTATTATAATAACATACACATGGCATTGTAAAGCCATCTTCCCAGATAGAAAGTTCAAGTAATTTCATTTCGGGCGGTGCAACGACGTTCGGATTATAATCGTTTGCATATACTTTTTCTACGGGCACCGCTTTTACCTCGTAGACAGGACTTTTATCTACACTCATGATACTATAATTCTATATTGTTCCATTATTTGACTTCTCTTACTCATTTCTTCCTTTGTCGGTGAAAATCCCATATACTTGCATGCATGATCATTTTTGAGGATGCAAATACACATCCGTTTATACGTAGGTATTTCTTTAAACTCCGGAATATCTATATCATCCTGATATTCCATACGTACCGGCTTCTTTAGTGTTTTGTAATTACTGTTATCCATGACAATTATCGGTATTTTGGCATCAATTAACTTCCGGATAGTAGCGTCACTCAGGCAACCGCCTTTTGTCCGCCAAAAATTTACACTTACCGACAGTTTCCGGAGATAATTCTTCCGTGCCCGTTCCGGCAAAGTAGACAACAGGAAATACATAAACTCACGCCATGTATACCCTTCTGGCAGCTTCACTGACTGCCACCCCATTGCGTGGGTACCACCATACATACCTGTAAAGTTAACCCCGTTCACTCGTCCTACCATCTTGCCCCACGTATTGGGATCAAGTACCCGATAGAGCTGAAGACTCTCTTGTGCTTCATTGATAAAAGGACTTGCTACACGCTGACGCTCCAGATTGACTCCCGCCCGATAATAAAGGTCATATAGCACATTATAATCCCACTGGAATTTTCCGTTAGCCGTCCACACATCCGTTGTTTTCCAGTCATAGATAGGATAAGCATTATAAATGTCATTTCCCACTTTCGAAGTCCATTTATACTTGTGGTACATCTGAAATTTACGACTCATATAAATACATCTCCAACGATTGAAACTCTCCTGCGTACGAATACCGATCAAGCAACAAGTACGCACAGCATCATTCTTATTATGTATCCATTGCGCAAAACGCATCTGAAATTCATAATCCCACATCGTTGTATTATAAAACGGAAAGTCGTCTTTAGTCATTGCCTTTTCAGGCATGGGACGAACCCATATATTCTTTTTACTATCTTCCCAAGGACGCCAAAAAGACTGATACATAGAAGTGC
>OGKA01002165.1_pt1 | contig 12971 bp, 6 predicted proteins | sample 1572211 | NCBI WGS metagenome assembly OGKA01 (sample SAMEA2582125, study PRJEB24529) | metagenome | biome: Human gut stool | place: China | collected 2011
ACCTGTAACCGGCTGATCCGTAGTCAGCTACTCTATTCAGTTGAGCTACGCGACCATTGTTTCGTTTTAACGGGTGCAAAGATACGTACTTTTCCCGAATTAGCAAGCATTCGGCGACTTTTTTTTGTAGAAAATTATTCGATGAAACGGTAATTAAACAGTTGGAAACCGATACTTAACCCGACATTCCACTCCCTTCTCGGTGAGCTATAATGATTTACATAAGCAGAGATGTCTCCGAACGGTAATTGACACACAACAGAAATTTCTCCTAAATATTCGAATTTAGAGAAGGCTTTTCCATAATATGCCTTATTTAATGAGTTTCTTTCAATCGGATATATAGGCATAAAACCATAAAATTCACCTCGCAGATGGAACATTTGATTGAGGCGATAGATGGGACGAATGCCGGCTCCCACAAATTGATTGGCGCGGAAAGCTTCATTATAGGTGAGTTTGCTATGTAGAGTAGGTGAAAACTCACCTGCTTGCATCATAGTCGCCGTATAATTCTCGGAAAAGTTCTTGGAAGCGTACAAAGCTTTTAAATACCATCCCAAAACCCAGTGTTCGCTCATTGTATGGTATTTTTCTTTCATATATGATAATTGCAGCCAGGAATGGTGTTCTTTATTTATTTGAACTCCTTTGGTCTCTTCACCGGGATAGAATCTTTCCCGTCCCATGAATATCTGTGCAACAAGAGCTTCTTTGTAGCCTTGTGTCGGGTATTGCCGTGAATTAAGCGTACTTCCATTGAAGCTGATAGAGCCGCCGAATAAATCATAACGGCTTCTGTCGAATCTGTCTTTCTCAAAATCGATGATATTTCTCTGGAAATATTTGTCTTCTATTCTGGCGATCCCTATTCCAAACTCAGCTCGTTTGCTTAAAAGAAAAGGTAGTCCGACCTGAAGTTTAAGGAAGCGTTCGTCTTTCTGATTAAATGCTGGCTTGTCATTCCTGGAAAATAACTTGTCTTTCTTAAAATAGTCGAAAGTAGTAATAGATGCGATAAAGCGGTAAGAGGTCGGGATCGCAGTAGAAAAGTCGATCTTAGCCATGAATTGCGCATTATTATAGACTTTCCCGAGTTGACCGTCAAAAAGAAATTCTTTCGCATAGTAATTTAAATCCTGATAGCTGAGACCGAGATAAATTTGGTTCGAGTTGGATGTGGAAATATTCCCACCTAATCGTACGGCAAAATTATTCTCCAGTTTGACTTTTAAATGCAGGTCATATGTTTCATCCTCCGGATTGTATACGGCATGCGGGATGATCTCGGAAATCATGTTGTCTGAAAGCAGCCGGAAATAGCCTTCTTTCAAGTTTTCGTAAGTGAATTCCTTATTGTCAGAGCTATGAAATTCTTTTTTAATATATGCCTGTTGTTGGGGATTGGCTCCATCAATAATGATGTTTTTAAAGCGTAATTCCGGATAGTTGCTTCGGTATACCATTCTTCTCAAACGTATATTATCCAAATTAACCCTCCTTTGTATACGGCTTTTTATAGAATCCATCATGCTTATGGTTCGGTTATATCCGATATCATGCAATTCATCTATTCGCTGGAAATCCATCAAGCTGACATTGTCATATTTGAATGTCATCAGAATACCCATTGAATCCGGAATAGAATAATCGGTTTTTTGCATGACCATGTTTTCTATCTGGCTCATGAGGTCATTTTCCTTGGGTTTGGTGGGGTTTGTAGATACCACACTTCCAATTATAATATCCGGATGAAAATCGTCTCTCATAACGTCTGTTGGGAAATTATTGTAGATTCCTCCGTCATATGCCAGCACATTGTCAATCTCTATAGGCTTAAACATAAAGGGAAAGCTCATGGAAGCTCGGACGGCATCTCCCAAATCTCCGTTTCTCATTACGAGTTGCTTTTTATTGTAGACATCAGAAGCTATGCATCGGAAAGGAACGAATAACTTGTCGAAATCGCCTTTACACGAAGCTGTAGCGCGTGCATACAAATCTACAAAAACCAGATTCATCTGTATGGGATTTACTACGCTTGTGGGCAGAAATTGTGGTTTGAAGTTTTTTAATGAGTCTTTGAATGAGAAACGGATATTAAAAAACTCCGGTGTCGGGACATTTTTCTTGAAGTGGTATACGTATTTCTCTTCTATTTGTCCTGAATACCATCTTTTAAAGTCCTCTGACTTCAATAATTCTTCCATATCATCAGGAGAATACCCCATCGCATAAAGAGAGCCGATAATGGCCCCCATGGAAGTTCCTGTAATATAATCGATAGGAATGTTATTTTCTTCTAAGGCGCGAATGATGCCGATGTGTGTCAATCCTTTGGCACCGCCACCACTTAAGACAAGACCTACTTTTTGGGCGCAGACAGTCGGCATGAATAACCATATAGCAATTAACACTAAAAGTATTTTTCTCATAACCCAAATCAAACAATTGAAGTATTTATCATTTAGTGTTCAAATATATGCAATACTTTCCAATTTATCGATATTTTAGCGTTCGTTTTATGATGAAAAAAGAGCATTGCAACACGTTTTAGTGTTGAATGCTCTTTCATTGATTTATGTTATAAATAAAGGGGCGGTATTAAATCAGCTCAATACTGCGCTTCACGAAGTTGTTCAGAGCTTCACCTTTTAGCATATTGTTCTGCAATAAAGCCAGGTCGATGAGTTGACGGATTACCTTGTTGTTGCTGGCATATCCTGCAAAGATGCCTTCTTTTTTATTTTTCAGTTCATCCCATTTTTTATCCAGCTCATTCAGTTCATCTTTCTCCGCAGTAGGAATATCTTCTTCCTTCTTGTCCTTTTGGCTGTCTTTTAGTTCGTTGCGACGCTTGCTGACACTATTCATCTCTGTTTGTATAGGAGCTACTTCAGGGTGACAAGCTGCTTCTTCTTCGTCAAGCACTTGCTTGATAAGCTTATGGTCGGAGTTCAGAACCAGATTGAACATATCCGGCATCTCCCCATAGAAGCTCATTCCGGCCTGAATATTTGCCATTTCCTTCATACGACGCATATACTCGCTTTGAGTAATCATCACCGGAGCTGAATTGTCTCCCAATGCCTGTGTCATTACATTGAACTCAACTTTATCCATTTTGGGTAACTGGCTCTTGAAAGCAGTTGTGATAGCTTCTTGCTTTTCTCCTTCCAGTGTCTCGTTTTTCTTGTCTTCTTTGATGATAAGGTTGTCGATCACATCGCTGTCTACACGGGTGAAGCGAGATTTCTCAAACTTCTGTTCCAGCATACTTACCATAGCTACATCTAATTGACCATCCATAAGCAGAACATTGTATCCCTTGTTGGTGGCAGCCTCGATATAACTGAATTGTTCATCCTTATTATTAGCATACAAATAGATCAGATTTCCATCTTTGTCTGTCTGATTATCTTTAATAAGGGTCTGATACTCTTCAAATGTATAATGTTTGTTATCTGTATCGGTGAAAAGGGCGAATTTTTGCGCTTTCTCATAGAAATCCTCTTGAGTAAGCATGCCGTAATTGATAAATATTTTCAAATCATTCCACTTCTCTTCAAACTGTTTACGGTCGTTCTTGAAAATCGATTGCAGGCGGTCGGAAACTTTCTTCGTGATATAGGTAGAAATCTTCTTCACATTCGAGTCGCTTTGCAAATAAGAACGGGATACATTCAATGGAATATCCGGGGAATCAATAACTCCATGTAATAAAGTCAGGAAGTCCGGTACAATTCCTTCTACGGAATCCGTTACATATACTTGGTTGCAATATAACTGAATCTTATTTTTATTCAGCTCAATATTGCTCTTTACTTTCGGGAAGTAGAGGATACCAGTCAGATGGAACGGATAATCCACATTCAGATGAATCCAAAATAATGGCTCGTCTGACATCGGGTACAACTTGGTATAGAACGACTTATAATCCTCGTCCGACAGTTCGCTCGGCTTACGAGTCCACAAAGGAGTGGTGTCGTTAATAATATTGTCTTCAGTGGTTTCTACCTGTTTTCCATCTTTCCATTCTTTCTTCTTCCCGAATGCAATGGGGACAGGAAGGAAGCTGCAATATTTCTTCAGAAGCTCAGAAACACGTGCTTCTTCGAGGAATTCTTTGCAATCGTCATCGATATATAAGATGATATCTGAACCACGATCTGCCTTATCTACTTCTTCAATAGTGAATTCAGGGCTACCATCGCAAGTCCATTTTATAGCTTGTGCTTCGTCTCTGTAGGATTTGGTGATAATTTCAACCTTTTTTGCAACCATAAAGGCAGAATAGAAGCCTAAACCGAAATGTCCGATGATTGCATTTGCATCATCTTTGTATTTTTCCAGAAAATCATTCGCTCCTGAAAATGCAATCTGATTGATGTACTTTTCTATTTCTTCTGCAGTCAGGCCAATACCACGGTCGGAGATAGTAATAGTGTCTTTACCTAATTCAACGTGAATTGTCAGATCGCCCAGTTCACCTTTAAACTCCCCAATGGAAGCAAGGGTATTTAGTTTCTGAGTGGCATCTACTGCATTAGACACTAATTCGCGAAGAAAAATTTCATGGTCACTGTACAAGAACTTTTTGATGATAGGGAAAATGTTCTCTGTTGTAACCCCAATATTACCTTTTTGCATAATAACGTATATTTTTTTGGTTTATTTATTAGAATGTTTTTAATTGATATTTGTTCAGATAGAGACAAAAAAAATGCCAGACCCTAAGGTCTGACATTCTGGCATATTTTATGACTTATCTTATTTAAGTAATCTTCTTTCAAGATGCAATAACTTTCATCTCCAATTCACCTTTCTCTTTATTCAGAGAGACTTGAATGACATCTTTTTCTTTCAGAGAAGAAGTTATAATGAGTTCTGACAGTCCATCCTCCAAATGGGTTTGAATAGCTCGTTTTAAAGGGCGGGCTCCGAATTGCACATCGTATCCTTTTTCGGCCACGAATCTTTTAGCTTCATCATCAATAACTAGCTTATATCCAATAGATTCAATACGATCATATAGTCCTTTTAGCTCAATATCAATGATTTTCGTGATAGCTTCCAAAGAGAGTTGGTCAAATGTTATGATTTCATCGACACGGTTGATAAATTCGGGCGCGAATGATTTATTCAAAGCTTTCTGTATGACACTTCGCGAAAATTCTTTGTCATCCAGACGGCTTTGTGTTGCAAATCCGACCCCGCGACCAAAATCTTTCAACTGACGGGTTCCAATATTGGAAGTCATAATAATAACCGTATTTTTAAAATCTACCATTCTGCCATAACTGTCAGTTAGGCGACCTTCATCCATTACTTGAAGAAGGAGATTAAACACATCGGGATGTGCTTTCTCTATTTCATCAAGCAGGACGATAGAATATGGTTTACGACGCACTTTTTCTGTTAATTGTCCGCCTTCTTCATATCCTACATATCCCGGAGGTGCTCCAACCAGACGTGATACGGTAAACTTCTCCATATACTCACTCATATCTATACGAATCAACGCATCAGAAGAACCAAACATATATTTAACTAATTCTTTGGCCAAATGAGTCTTACCAACTCCTGTCGGGCCTAAGAACATAAACGTACCAATCGGCTTGTTCGGATCTTTAAGCCCCACACGACTTCGGAGAATTGCTTTTACCAACTTTTCGATAGCGGTATCTTGTGCTATAACCTTAGACTGCAAGTCTTCTTTCATACCAGCAAGTTTGATTCCTTCTGCCTGCGCCATACGCTGCACAGGAATGCCTGACATCATTGATATAACATTGGCTATTTCTTCTGCATCGACAGTTTGCCTATTTTCTTTCAAGTTGGCTTCCCATTCTTTTTTCATCTCATCCAGTTGGGAGGAGAGCTCTTTTTCTTTATCGCGGAAACTGGCGGCGAGTTCGAAATTCTGTGATTTTACAGCTTCATTTTTCTTGCTCTTGGCTTCTTCTATTAACTTCTCTTGTTCTTCTATTTCTTTTGGAACATTGATATTCGTAAGATGTACACGTGAGCCTGCTTCGTCCAAAGCATCAATAGCCTTGTCGGGGAAATTACGGTCTGTAATGTAACGATCTGTCAACTTGACACAAGCTTCTAATGCCTCGTCTGTGTAGTACACATTATGATGATCCTCGTACTTGTCTTTAATATTGCGTAATATTTGAAGAGTTTCTCCAGCAGTGGTAGGCTCTACCATTACTTTTTGAAAACGACGTTCCAAAGCACCATCCTTCTCAATATTTTTACGATATTCATCAAGGGTTGTAGCACCAATGCACTGTATTTCTCCTCTTGCCAATGCTGGTTTTAGCATATTCGCCGCATCCATAGAGCCTGCGGCAGAACCTGCGCCTACAATGGTATGAATCTCATCAATGAATAAAATCACATTAGGGTTTCTCTGTAATTCATTGAGAATAGAACGAATACGTTCTTCAAACTGTCCGCGGTATTTGGTCCCCGCGACGACAGCAGTCATATCAAGAGCTACCACTCGTTTATCAAAGAGAATCCGTGAAACTTTCTTCTGAATGATTCTTAGAGCAAGACCTTCAACAATAGCTGATTTACCTACGCCGGGTTCTCCGATCAGAATTGGATTATTCTTTTTACGACGGCTTAAAATCTGCGCCAGGCGTTCTATTTCTCTTTCTCTGCCAACAACAGGATCCAACCGGCCTTCTTCTGCCGCTTTTGTCATATCAGTGCCGAAATTATCCAATACCGGCGTATCGTTAGACGGCTTTTTTGAAGCGGTTTGCGCTTGTTGCTGATGTTCTTCGGCATTACCTCTGCCACCGGAGCGTGATGAAGACATTTCTTCTTCGTCATCATCGTCTTCAGTAAAACCCATACCGGAATTAATATCCGGTTGCAATGTAGCTTGTTCCAATACTTTCACGTAATTTACATTATTTGATTCAAGTACGGAAGCTGCCATATTGTTTTTCTCTCTTAAGATTGCCAACAAAACATGTTCTGTGTCAGCGATGTTACTTTTCATTCCACGTGCTTCTAATATACACATTTTTAATATTTTCGCCGCATCATTAGACAACGGCACCTCTGTATCGGGCAATAGCATATCATCAGCTTCTGCCTTCAACTGAGCTTCAATCTGCTGCTTTATCGCAGCTAAATTGGTGTTGAGTTTAGACAATATCTCGATAGCTTTTCCTTCACCGTCGCGGAGCATTCCCAGAAGCAGGTGTTCAGGGCCTATATACCTACTTCTCAATCGATTAGCTTCTTCTTTACTATAGACGATAATGTCGGAAACTCTTTGTGAGAATTGATTATTCATACTTTTCCTTTTCTTCTAAGGGTTATTCACTGGCAAATATACGCATTAATCAAGTTTGTATTGCAATATTTGCTTTATTTCTTATATCTACAAATGGCGTGCCATAAAAACAGTGTATTTGTATTATATATATAAGGTATAACAAATAACAGGCTCTTTTTTACCGATGTTATTTATCTTTCCATATTATATTTATCGTTTTTATCTTTTTATTTTCGTATTTTAAAGTTTGGCGGGTTATCGTCCCGGTCATGATAAAACTTTCTTTCTAAAAACTTTCGTATATCGGGGAAAAGTAGTACTTTAGCGTGGTTTTTCACAAACCGTAGAATGTATAATTAATAATCATTTTAAATGCTTGAACAAGACAGAATTATAAAGATTAACATCGAGGAGGAAATGAAGTCATCGTACATTGACTACTCCATGTCGGTCATCGTTTCACGTGCCCTTCCGGATGTTAGAGATGGATTTAAGCCTGTTCACCGTAGAATTTTATACGGAATGATGGAATTGGGCAATACTTCAGACAAACCTTATAAGAAATCAGCCAGAATCGTGGGTGAGGTACTCGGTAAGTACCATCCTCATGGAGATTCTTCTGTTTATTTTGCAATGGTGCGTATGGCTCAGGAATGGGCAATGCGTTATCCTTTGGTAGATGGACAGGGGAACTTTGGTTCTGTGGATGGTGATAGCCCTGCTGCTATGCGTTATACAGAAGCTCGTCTTAATAAGTTGGGTGAAGCAATGATGGATGACCTGTATAAGGAAACCGTCGATTTTGAGCCTAACTTTGATAATACGTTGGTAGAACCTAAAGTTATGCCGACACGTATCCCAAATCTTCTGGTGAACGGAGCATCCGGTATCGCTGTAGGTATGGCTACCAATATGCCTCCTCATAATCTTTCGGAAGTAATTGAAGCATGTGAAGCATATATTGATAATCCGAAAATTACAGTAGAGGAACTGATGGAATTTGTCAAAGCACCAGATTTTCCTACTGGTGGGTTTATATATGGTGTGAGTGGTGTACGCGAGGCATATTTGACTGGACGAGGACGTGTAATTATGCGTGCGAAAGCCGAAATCGAAAGCGGACAGACACATGATAAGATCGTAATAACCGAGATTCCTTATAATGTAAATAAGGCCGAACTGATTAAGTATATAGCTGATCTTGTAAATGATAAGAAAATAGAAGGTATCTCAAATGCCAACGATGAGTCTGACCGTGACGGTATGCGCATTGTTATTGACATCAAACGTGATGCAAATGCAAGTGTAGTGTTGAACAAACTCTATAAAATGACAGCTTTGCAGACATCTTTTGGCGTAAACAATGTTGCTTTGGTTCATGGACGTCCAAAAACGTTGAATCTGAGAGATTTAATTAAATATTTCATCGAACATAGACACGAAGTTGTTATTCGTCGTACTCAGTTCGATCTTCGTAAAGCGAAAGAACGTGCGCACATTCTTGAAGGTTTGATTATCGCTTCGGATAATATTGATGAAGTAATTCGTATCATTCGTGCAGCAAAAACTCCTAATGACGCTATAGCAGGCTTGATTGAGCGATTCAACCTGACAGAAATTCAGTCTCGCGCAATAGTAGAAATGCGTTTGCGTCAATTGACAGGTCTGATGCAGGATCAGCTTCATGCGGAATACGAAGAAATAATGAAGCAGATAGCTTATTTGGAAAGTATTTTGGCTGATGATGAAGTATGCCGTCAGGTAATGAAAGATGAATTGTTGGAAGTTAAAACGAAATATGGAGATGAACGTCGTTCTGAAATCGTTTATTCTTCAGAAGAGTTCAATCCGGAAGACTTCTATGCAGATGATCAGATGATTATTACAATTTCTCATATGGGTTATATCAAACGTACTCCGTTGACTGAATTCCGTGCACAAAATCGTGGTGGTGTAGGTTCGAAAGGTACGGAGACCCGTGATGAAGACTTTGTAGAACATATTTATCCTGCTACCATGCACAATACGATGATGTTCTTTACACAAAAAGGCAAGTGCTATTGGCTGAAAGTATATGAAATACCTGAGGGAACGAAGAATTCTAAGGGACGTGCTATTCAGAATTTGTTGAATATTGACTCGGACGATAATGTAACTGCATACTTGCGTGTGAAGAGTTTGGAAGATTCTGAGTTTATTAATAGCCATTATGTATTGTTCTGTACTAAGAAAGGTGTAATAAAGAAGACATTACTTGAACAGTATTCTCGTCCTCGTCAGAATGGTGTAAATGCTATAACTATCCGCGAAGATGATAGCGTAATTGAAGTTCGTATGACGAATGGAAATAATGAAATCATCATTGCAAACCGCAATGGACGTGCAATTCGTTTCCATGAAGCAGCAGTTCGTGTAATGGGACGTACAGCAACAGGTGTACGTGGTATTACGTTGGATAATGATGGTCAGGATGAAGTAGTAGGAATGATTTGTATCAAAGATTTGGAGACAGAATCTGTAATGGTAGTTTCCGAACAAGGATATGGTAAACGTTCTGAAATAGAAGACTATCGTAAGACAAACCGTGGCGGTAAGGGTGTGAAGACCATGAATATTACCGAAAAAACAGGTAAGTTGGTAACAATCAAGTCAGTAACCGATGAAAATGACTTGATGATTATCAATAAGTCTGGTATCACTATTCGTTTGAAAGTGGCTGATGTTCGTATTATGGGTCGTGCTACTCAAGGTGTCCGTCTGATAAATCTAGAAAAACGTAACGACCAGATTGGTTCGGTATGTAAGGTTATGACAGAAAGTCTTGAAGATGAAATTCCGGCAGAAGAAGCAGAAGGAACAATTGTGAGTGATCCAAATGCTGATGCTCCTGATATTGATGATGCAGCAGACGTAAATGAAAACGAAAGCAACAACGAAATCGAGGAATAGACATAATATTAATAATTAATCAAACAACAATCATGAAAAGAGTATTATTTTCGATGGTTTTATTGATGGCTGTTAGCTTCTCATTCGCACAGATGAAAAATGTGAAAGAAGCAAAGAGTATGGCTAATGACGTAAAACCTAATTTTAAGCAGGCTGAGCAGCTTATTAAAGAAGCTATGAAGAATCCTGAAACGAAGGATCTTGCTGACACATGGGACGTTGCTGGATTTATTCAGAGACGTATCAACGAAGAGCAAATGAAAAATGCTTTTTTGAAAAAACCGTATGATACATTGAAAGTGTATAATAGCATTCTGAAAATGTATGAGTACTATACTAAGTGTGATGAATTAGCGGAAATACCTAATGAAAAGGGGAAAGTTAAAAACAAATACCGGAAAGCAAATGCTTCAAGTATGTTGGCTGAACGTCCTAATTTGATTAATGGTGGTATTCAGTATTTTAACTTGGATAAGAATAAAGAAGCCTTGAAATTCTTTGCAACATATGTTGAATCAGCTTCTTACCCAATGTTAGCTGATAAAGAATTGGCTAAGAATGATACTCTTATCCCACAAATTGCATATTATGCTACATTGGCTGCTGATAGGGTAGGTGATAAAGATGCAATTATTAAGTATGCCCCAATGGCTTTATCTGATAAGGACGGAGGTAAATTTGCAATGCAATTGATGGCTGATGCTTATAAAGCTAAAGGTGATACTGTTGCTTGGATTAAATCTTTGGAAGAGGGTATCCTAAAGTTCCCTGGAAATGATTATTTCTTTGCTAATTTGGTTGATTATTATAATAGCTCTAATCAAGCCTCAAAAGCTATGGAGTTTGCTGATAGAATGTTATCTAATGATCCGAATAATAAGTTGTATTTGTATGTAAAAGCATATCTTTATCATAATATGAAAGAATATGATAATGCAATTGAATACTACAAGAAAGCTATTGCGGCTGATCCGGAATATGCAGAAGCATACTCAAATGTGGGTTTGGTATATTTGATGAAAGCACAGGATTATGCTGATAAAGCAACAACAGATATCAATGATCCTAAATATGCTGAAGCACAGGCTGTAGTTAAGAAATTCTACGAAGAAGCTAAACCATTCTATGAAAAAGCTAGAGCTTTGAAACCTGATCAACAAGATTTATGGTTACAAGGTCTTTATAGAGTTTACTATAACTTGAATATGGGACCTGAATTTGAAGAAATTGATAAGCTTATGAAGTAATCGTTTTCAGGAAAATTATAAGTCTTGAAAAAGGAAGGAAGGTTGCTAGAAATAGTAACCTTCTTTTTTTATAATCCAGATAATCAAAAAATACATTTGAGGGAATATGCATTTTTTAATTGATGTAAATTAAAAAAGAGCAATGTTATTATATTGCCCCTTTTTAATTAAACATAATATTGATTATTCACCAATCATAAATGCCCATTTTTTGCTTGATCTGATCAGCTGTTAATAACAAGTAATGGTGTATCAGAATGAAAAATCATTTTTCTAGCAATACTTGGATTAAATAACCGAGCAAATATATTCCTTTTGTAAGAAGTCAAAGTGATTATATCTATTTGATTATCTTTGATATACTGATCAAGTCCTTTTAACAAATTATCGTTCATTACTACATCATAATGAATTTCAAGCCCTGGATATTGCTTGTGAAAATATTCTTTTATGCCTGCTAGTTTTATTTCATTCCAGGTATCTTTGGAATCAGTAAGATGTATTAAAGATACAGAAAAATGGAATGATTTCCAAGTATTAAAGAATGCTTCGAAAGCAATTAAATCTCTTTGATCAAAATTGGTAATAAAGGCGATCCGTTTTACTTCACTAAACTGTTTAAATGGTGTGTTTTCGGGAATGGCCAGTACAGCTGTGCGGCTTCTATCAATAACTTCAGCAGTTACACTGCCAATCAAATCGATATCTTTCTGATTCTTTCCCCGAGTCCCCATGATGATAACCATAGGACGCTGTTCCTTAGCATATCTTAAGATTTCTTCTTCTGGAATACCTTCACGTAAGATACAGCTATATTTAATATTGGGAAAATCACCCGATGTGACTTTTTCTTTTATCTTTTCTGATAAGGCATTGAGGTCAGAATGAACTTTCTGAATAATCGTTTTTACGGATTCTTCATCTCCAATTTGGTAATTGAAAACATCTCCATATGGTAATGATGAAGCATATATAGGCGTAAAATAGACGTGCAACAAAATGACTTCAGCATTTTCTGTTTTTGCTAGGTTAAATGCAAATTCACACGCTTTCATCGAATAATTAGAGAAGTCGACGGGAATTAAAATCTTATTTGACTTATTTTCTGTTTTGGGCTCCTTCTCTCCCACTATACTTTCAGACAGCCATGTAGAACTTTCTGTTATTTTCAAAGCACGTGGCAGATCGCTTTCCTTTATGCGTAAACGCACCCCCGAAGAAACAACCGGTTGTATTTGATTTACGTTGTGAATGTATGTTTCTATACCTTCATTTTCCAAGACATTCTTTAAGATCTGCGCTTTGGTGTATGTCAGAATGGCTAGGGTTACTAATTTGTCTTCCATAAATGCACATTTTATAAGGTGAAAACAAATAAGAAATCCCAATTGTTTGATTCAATTGGGATTCAGTTTGTTATATTTTAAACTTGCACAGATTCGGTAGCCTGTTCTTTTTGCATACTCATATTC
>OGKA01002170.1_pt1 | contig 12947 bp, 7 predicted proteins | sample 1572211 | NCBI WGS metagenome assembly OGKA01 (sample SAMEA2582125, study PRJEB24529) | metagenome | biome: Human gut stool | place: China | collected 2011
GCCACCACCAATATGTATTTACTAACATTGTTCTCATTGTCTTTTGTAATTTTATGGGGGCAAATATAGACACTTTGTTTGAAACAGCAAACAAAAAATGACTTTTTTTCTCTTTTGCCTTCATTTTTCTGATATAGAACAATTTTCAACCTGAACTGTTCTTATAAATATTGAATATTTAAACAAAAACAATTATGAAACAGAGAAAAGTTTTAGTAGGTATCGCTATTGCCATTTTCATTATATTATTATTGTATTGGTTATTGGTAGCAGAGGATATGAAACCCTGGTTGTCGGCTATGGTTCCTTCCGTGGCACAACAATTCTTTGCTTGATTCTGACAGGCTTCGGATAAATCATGTATCTTTGCAAGGATAGTGACTAATAACCAAAATAATAACAATAGACTAAGATATGGAAAATTTTATTTTTCAAAATCCCGTGAAACTAATCATGGGAAAAGGGATGATTGCCCGGCTGGCTAAAGAAATACCGTCCGACAAACGTATTATGATTACTTTTGGCGGCGGAAGCGTGAAGAAAAACGGAGTGTACGATCAGGTAAAGGAAGCATTGAAGGGCCATTTTACGGTAGAATTTTGGGGAATCGAACCCAATCCTGCTATTGAAACTCTCCGTAAAGCGATTGCTTTGGGAAAAGAAGAGAAAGTGGATTATCTGCTGGCTGTTGGTGGTGGTTCCGTTATTGACGGTACGAAATTGATTTCCGCAGGAATCCTGTATGATGGTGATGCCTGGGATTTAGTACTTGCCGGACGCCCGGTAACTCATACTGTACCTCTTTCCACTGTATTGACTTTGCCTGCTACCGGTTCGGAAATGAATAACGGAGCAGTTATTTCTCGTCGCGAAACGAAAGAGAAATATCCTTTTTATGCCAACTATCCAATCTTCTCCATTCTTGATCCGGAAGTAACTTTTACCTTGCCACCTCATCAGGTAGCTTGTGGATTGGCTGATACCTATGTTCATGTGATGGAGCAATATATGACTACTTCCGGACAGAGTCGCGTTATGGACCGTTGGGCGGAAGGTATTCTACAAACTCTGGTGGAGATTGCTCCGAAAATTCGTGAAAACCAGCATGATTATCAACTGATGGCTGATTTTATGCTTTCGGCTACAATGGCATTGAATGGATTTATTGCTATGGGAGTGTCGCAAGACTGGGCAACTCACATGATTGGCCATGAAATTACTGCTTTGCACGGATTGACACATGGCCATACGTTAGCCATTGTTCTTCCTGCCACGTTGCAAGTGCTTCATGAAGAAAAAGGGGATAAGCTTTTGCAGTATGGTGAAAGAGTTTGGGGAATTACTTCCGGTACAAGAGAAGAGCGGATTGATGAAGCAATTTGCCGTACCGAAGAATTTTTCCGTTCACTGGGACTGACTACACGTTTGCATGAAGAGAACATCGGACAGGAAACTATTCTGGAAATCGAACGCCGCTTCAATGAACGTGGTGCTAAATATGGTGAGAATGGAAATGTAACAGGTGCTGTTGCTCGTAGAATATTAGAGACTGCACTTTAGGCACACTCTTACATGAAGTTTATAGAATAAGAAGGTTTCCGAAAAATCCTTCTTGCTAAATAAAATGTGTACCCTAAAAGTTGGATATAAAACTTTTGGGGTACATTTCATTAGTAGTGGTAATAATGTAAAGTAGCGGGGCAGTATTATCATCTTACAGGGTATACTTCATAATCAGTAGCAGTAGAAAGAATGATTTTATAAATCCAAGGCTTTTCGGTATTCTGCTTACTATTTCTCAATTTTCTCTGTTCTTGGAATTTTGAACCAGAAACAAGAACCTTCTCCTTCTTTAGATTCCGCTCCGATAACTCCTCCCAGCCGCTCTACTATGACACGACAGATGGCTAGTCCGAGACCTGTTCCTTTAATAAACGAATTCAGTTTGACGAAACGTTCGAACACCTTGTCTATTTTGTCAGCAGGAATTCCGATACCTGTATCTTTTACATAAAAGTATATTTCATCACTTGCTTCTTCAATCCGGTATCCCATTTCGATAGAACCTTTGGAAGTGAACTTTAAGGCATTGTTTGTAAAGTTGATGATAACCTGTGATAAGCGTATGCGGTCTGTATTAATAATACATTGATTTGCTCTCTCTGTGAATACGATTTGTACGTCCGGTGAAGAGTTTTTTTCTTGCATTTGTCTGCAAATACCTTCCATCAGTTCATTAATGTCAGTTTGCGCAAATGTGAATTCCATAGTACCGGCTTCGATTTTGGAAAGATCCAGAATATCGTCTATCAGTTGCAATAATAAGATGTTGTTGCTGGAGATTATTTTCACGAACTCCTGTTTCTCTTCTTCCTCCTCTGTCTGACAAACCATTTCGGAAAATCCTACAATTGCGTTTAGTGGGGTTCGTATTTCATGGCTCATATTAGCGAGAAAGGCAGATTTCAGTCGATTGGATTCTTCGGCTTTTTCCTTTGCCTCTTGCAACATTCTGTTCATTTTTAGTTTTTCAGTGATGTTTTCAAAACGAAGTAATCCGCCAATAATTTCAGTTTCTTTTTCGTCGCCAAAAACGGGAGTTGCGGTCACTTCAAAATCGACATCGTCTACTCTGATTGTATGTCGGATTATTTTGCCTTGTTCGATTGCTTTCTTGAAAGCACATTGTCCACATGGTTCATTACGAAGTGCACTGGTCTGATAGCAAATTTTTCCCGGTATGTATCGTCTTCCTTTTACCAGGCTGGCGATTTGTCTTGTTTCTTCCCATTGCACCCGGTAATTTTTATCAATATAGATAAGCCCGAAGTCAATACTTTTTAGAGCTAGTTTCTGCTTCTTCAATGCTTTTTCCAGTTCTTCTTTGGCTGCAACCAATTCTCTTTCATAATTCTTGAGTTGAGTGATCTCCCATCGGGTTGCGAGCAGCCATCTTTTTTCCCCTTCCCATGAAATAATTGATTTTACAGCAATCGTATCATGGGTGATTCCATCGGGAGTGATATATTTTTCTTCTTTGCGGTATACTTTGCCTTCTTGTACGAGTTCTTTGTCGATATTCCGGTATTTTTCTCCTCTTTCTTCTCCGTATATTTCGTAGTCAGTATGTCCGATGGCTTCTTCACTGCTAATGCCGGATTGAGCGGCTGATTCTTTATTCCAGTAATAGTATCGGAAATCATTTGTAATGTCTTTTACGAAGATAGGAAAAGGAAGGTTGTCGAGAATGTCAAAAGAGAAACGGTAGGAATGATTGGTTTTTTTAATCGTTTTTTGTAATTTACGGATTCTATATAATAAGATGCTGATGATAAGGAGTAAAATAATTACCAGTAAATAATTATAACTCCAATATGCTTCACTAATCCAAGAAATTAACAAAATATTGTTTGCCATAAAATGTTTGATATAAATAAGGTTGTAAAGATATGAATTGTTCTCTGAATTATCAAAAGATAATACATAAATATATTGATTTTCAACCTTATATTGTGACAGTGTAATAAAATGTGATGGATAAATGGGGACGTATGGTGTCTTTTATTTCCTGTATGGTATGATATTTTGCTTAATTTTGATTCTTTTTTTAGAGGTAAAATGTATTAAAATATTAAATGATGTCTCATGAACTAAAATCATTTCTAATTTGTTTTAATAACGCTGGAGTATTTTCTATTTTTGTTCACCTAAATTAGTTTTGATAGAGTCAAAATAAAACAATCATTTAATTACGTATGCTAATAACCATTATTATTCTCGTTCTTTCGGCTGTCTTTTTCGTGAACGGCAAGGTTCGTTCGGATATTGTGGCGCTATGTGCGCTGATAGCCTTACTTGTTTTTCAGATATTAACTCCTGACGAGGCACTCTCCGGTTTTTCCAATTCGGTAGTCATTATGATGATCGGATTGTTTGTTGTAGGAGGGGCTATTTTCCAGACGGGACTGGCAAAAATGATTAGTTCCCGAATTCTTAAACTTGCGGGAACCAGTGAGATCCGGTTGTTTCTATTGGTGATGTTGGTGACTTCTGTCATTGGCGCGTTTGTCAGTAACACAGGTACGGTGGCATTGATGCTTCCTATTGTTGTTAGTCTGGCGATGAGTGCCGGCATGAATCCCAGCAGGCTGTTGATGCCGTTGGCTTTTGCAAGTAGTATGGGAGGTATGATGACTCTGATTGGTACTCCGCCGAACCTTGTGATACAGAATACGTTGACTTCTGCCGGACTTGAACCGCTTTCCTTCTTCTCTTTCCTGCCTGTCGGCATTGTTTGTGTGATTGTCGGTACGCTGGTATTGATGCCACTTAGCAAATGGTTTCTTTCTAAAAAAGGCCAGAAAGATGATAATAAACGTTCGGGTAAGTCACTGAAACAGTTGGTAAATGAATATGGGCTTTCCAGCAATCTGTTTCGTTTGCAGGTAATAAAAGATTCCCGGCTTTTGGGCAAGACGATTATTGACTTGGATATTCGTCGCAAATATGGTTTGAATATCATGGAAGTACGTCGTGGTGATGCATCGCAACATCGTTTTCTGAAAACGATTACCCAGAAGTTTGCTGCACCGGACACGATGTTGCAGGCCGAGGATATTTTGTATGTGACAGGAGAATTTGATAAGGTACAGCTTTTTGCAGAAGATTTCCTGCTAGAGATTTTAGGTGACCATGCAACGGAAGAAACTCAAAGCGCAACTAACTCTCTGGATTTTTATGACATCGGTATTGCTGAAATAGTGTTGATGCCAGCTTCTAATTTGATAAACCAAACAATTAAGGAAGCCGGTTTTCGTGATAAGTTTAATGTGAACGTATTAGGAATCCGTCGTAAAAAGGAATACTTGTTGCAGGATTTGGGAAATGAGCGGATTCATAGTGGTGATGTGCTTCTGGTTCAGGGAACGTGGAATAATATAGCTCGTCTTAGCAAGGAAGATTCTGATTGGGTTGTTTTGGGACAACCTTTGGCGGAAGCGGCTAAAGTTACATTAGATTATAAAGCTCCGGTAGCGGCTGCTATTATGGTATTAATGGTAGTAATGATGGTGTTCGATTTTATTCCGGTTGCTCCGGTTACGGCTGTTATGATAGCGGGTATATTGATGGTATTAACCGGATGTTTCCGTAATGTAGAAGCAGCTTATAAAACGATCAACTGGGAGAGTATTGTATTGATTGCAGCTATGCTTCCTATGTCTCTGGCATTGGAGAAAACGGGAGCTTCGGAATACATTTCCAATACGCTGGTTAACGGCTTGGGATCATACGGACCTGTTGCGTTGATGGCAGGTATTTACTTTACGACTTCGTTGATGACGATGTTTATCAGCAATACAGCTACGGCTGTCTTACTCGCACCGATTGCTCTGCAAAGTGCCATACAGATCGGAGTAAGTCCGGTTCCCTTCTTGTTTGCTGTGACGGTAGGTGCAAGTATGTGTTTCGCTTCTCCATTCTCTACACCGCCTAACGCCTTGGTGATGCCTGCCGGTCAATATACTTTTATGGATTATGTAAAAGTAGGATTACCATTGCAGATTATTATGGGGATTGTGATGATTTTTGTTTTACCTCTGATTTTCCCCTTTTAATTTTTAGTTTTTATCCTTTCAATAGGGAAATGAAAGAACTCGGGATTTTGTAGTGCTCTGTAGTACTGAATCTTTGTCGTTTAATTGAGAGTTGCATAGAATATGCAACTCTTTGTTTTTTGCTGCATACTGCAATGTTTATACTTCTAAGTTTTTTATATTCAATGATGTAGCCACCTATCTTTCAATAGAAATAATTAGATTTTCATCTTTTAAAAGATGTTAACTATGTGCCGAAAAATACAACTTTAACTGTCTTTTATCTATAAATACAACTATCTTTGTGTGTTCATTACTGATTGTTGATTAGTGGTGATTTGTATTTTGTGCAAATAAAGCAAACTTAAGCATTCAAAGATTATGAAACAGAACATTGCAAAAGTCTTCACTTTTTCGTTGTTGGCGTCCTCCATCAGCTTTATCAGCTGTGTTGATAATGAGAAAAATCTGTTTGATGCAGATCAATTAAAACAAATTTACGAAGAAACCTTTCCTGTAAAAAATATTGATCCTGACGGTGATTGGACACTCTCCCGGAGTGTAACTGCGCATATCTTAGTTAATGGCTATGAGGGAGTAAACTACAAGATACGGATATTCGATGCCGATCCATTAAGTTCGGAAAGTACCGCAAAAATTTTAGCGGAAGAAGATGCAACTCAAGGAACAACACTTACTGTGGCCTTTGATTGTGCGACTGCCTTGAATAAAGTGTTTGTAGCACGTATAGACGAGCATAAACATTATATGGTGCAGCCGGTGGTCATTGAAAATGGAGAAGTGACAGCACATCTTGGATATACGGATGTATCTACGCGTTCTATGTCGCGAGCTGTAACAACTACAGGTATACCGACTATGAAAGCTCCTTATACGGCTGGTGATATTAGTAGTAAAAAAGCAATAGCTACTGATGTCCAAGCTGATTGGGATTTGGGTGCAGGTTTCGGATGGTTTGAATATGCTAAATTACCTGTATTCAAAGAAAAAGAACGTTGGTTTAAAATTCCGAGTGGTACTTTTAATAAAGGATTTACTACTACTGGAACCAGTGGTGGAGCTGAGGCTATCAAAGTAATTGTTCCACAAGGAAGTACGTGGGTGATTGAGAATAGTAATCAATTTGATAATATCACAGAGATTATAGTTGAGAATGGTGGAATAATAAAGATAGCTGAAAATGCGACTTTGATATTGACACAGGCTTCTTATATAACTGTAATGCCAGGTGGAAGTATTATGGGGAAAGGAACTATCTATATGACAAATAGTTCGGCCGGATTTACTAATTATAACGCAGGTATAATTGATTGTGGTTTATTGAAGATTGATGGAGGTGGAAGTGGAGTTGATTTTATGAATTATGGAACACTTAAATTGAATTTTTACAGAGCTTCTACAGCTGGTACAACACTGACAAATCATGGAACGATTGAGGCTGTAACTATTGATGGTAATAATAATACCCATATAAAAAATGGTTGTTATCTGAAAACTGATAAATTCCAATTTGGTACACTTGTTATGGGAAATACTTCCGAAGCTATTTGCGAGGAACTTGGGAATAATGGTAATAACAATGACATTGTAATGGAGGCACAATCCATGTTGACTTGTACAGGTAAGGCCAGCTTATATAGAACGGTTACCGGTCCAACCGTTGGTACTGCTTTATTGAAAATTAATGAGATTGCTAATACTGATGGTTTGGCTCAATCTACTTCTAAAGTGACGAATAATATTATTTGTGAAATTACGGATCAAACATATAAAGGTGAAGCGCACTATGACTGGTCTCCTTTTGCGTGGTTAGTGAATAAAGGATTGCAGCAAGGCGCTACTCATTGTAATCCGGGTAAGGCTGACTTTATGCTTCCTGCTGACGGCGAATGTATTAAAGAGGGATATGGTTCTGATGAAACTCCGGACGATGTGGAGATTCGAAATGCTGTTTATTCTTATGCTTTTGAAGATAATTACCCGAAAGCAGGAGACTATGACTTCAATGATATTGTATTGAATGTAACTTTGCCTGCTGCCGGTAATAATGTGAAAGAATTGAAATACACAGTTGTTCTTAGGGCAGTTGGTGCTGTGAAGCAACTGGGTGCCGGATTGAGAATAAAAGGAATAAATAAGAGCAATGTAGAAGAAGTCAGCTTCGGGACAGGTGCTACTCAACGTAGCAACTCTTTGAGTTCTGGTATATTTGAAAATGCAGCTTACGAAACAAATGGAAGTGAACTTGTGATTCCTTTATTTGGAGATGCCCATCATATATATGGATTTACAGGAACGCGGCGTCCGATGTTAAATACAGGAAATATGACTAAACCTCTTGTAGATATATATACTCTTGAAGTGACAGTTAAACTGAAGAATGCGATATCTATTCCTAGTGCGACGAATGATTTGGACTTCTTTATTGCATATCCAACCACAGGTCAGAAGAGAACGGAAGTTCATTTGAATCGATTTAACTCCGCAACTGCAAATGGTCAGTTGGCGGATAGTTCTGTACTGGATGTGATCAAAGCTATCAATAATACATGGGCTCTTTGTGTTCCGGATAAATTTGCTTATCCAACGGAAACGACGGTAATAACGAATGCATATTCTAAATTTACCAACTGGGCGCAAGATCAAAGTACAAATACTGATTGGTATAATACTGTAAGCAGTGATAAGGTTATAAAGTACTAAGCTATTGATTTTATAAAAGATCAGTATAATATAATTCTCCTGAATATAGAAAGACGATTAATACGAAGGATTTTCCCGATATTAATCGTCTTTTTTACATCATATACATCATATAAACTGTACATAGAACGGACATGAAATATTACCCTCCTAAGAAAAAGCCACTAAACTATTTTGAACGTCAACAGAAAAAGTTGCATCCAAAGAAGTACCATTATTACTTTTTCGATTATATATATTATTGTGGCGAGAAATGGAGTGAGAAAGGAAAAGGAGCAAGGGCGAGCGGAATGATTGTACTCTTTTCATATTGGAGTTTTTGTATTATCCTGCCATTGTGTATGTACCTTTCTTCGGTTTCAATAGTATCACGTACAGATGGTTGGCATATCATTGGTCTGTTCTTTCTTTGTATTATCCCACCGGTCGTATTTTGCATGTTACGTTATCGAACCAAACGTCGTTCTGCCCTTATGATTCATTATCGCCGTAGTGAATGGTGTAAAGGAATTCCGGTGTGGTTGGCATGTTCAATGTGGTTTCCGCTTTGTATATTGGAACTCTGGGTATTGATCGGGATGGGCTGGCTTTCAACATAAAGTTGCTAAAAAACTGATTATCCTGATATTTGTATATGTAATTGAGAAATTCACTATCTCGTATGTTTTATTATTTTCCTCTGTTAGTAAGAAAATACCCTTGAATTACTGAAAAACTATGCTTGTTTTGTACAAAAATACCGCATATTTGCATAAAAAGCACCGTTATATTTGTGAAAAACATAAGGATAAAGTAAGCAAAAGCTGCGGATAGTGTAACCAAAAGCTATGGATAAAGTAAGTAAACGATTAGGATAGTGTCGCTATGCTATAAAAAATGTTGGTATTTTCTACTTTCTTTCCTTTGATTTCTCTATTTCTATCTTTGGTAATAGCAAATAGAAAAGAACAAAAAGAGGTCTCATGAATGTAAATGATGATGATTTGGTTGTATAAAGGCTAAATAATATATCATAATGTTGATATGTTACGCTTGATCCTGGACTAATGACTTGGGAAAATACTTCTGTAGTGACAGAAAAATATTCTTTCCAGATAAAGGGTGGAAAGAAACGATTCCTGATAGAGTAAGAATTACAAAGTGTCAGTAGTGACTTTTTGTAAAAAAGGAAAGGAGTTCTCCAATTATTTAATAGGAAATAATAGTGAAATAGTCGTCGGTTACTAATATTTTGTATATTTGTAAAGGTGAGGGATTAACTATGCAGAGTGATTTCGCCATGCGATGGAGGCTTATTTTTAAATGTCTAATATTATGAAAAGACTTTTGTTATTAGTATTAATTAGTTATCCGGTATTGCTATTCGCTAATTTAATGACTAGTAATCAGTATTATTTTCGTTCATGGAACATCAACGATGGTTTATCGCAAAATAGTATATATGCTATTCTGCAAGATCATCTTGGCTTTATGTGGTTTGGTACCAAGGACGGATTAAATCGCTTTGATGGTACTTCTTTTCAAGTATATTGCAAGGCTAACGGTATGCTGGGGAATAATTGTGTTACTGCACTCTATGAAGATAAGGAGGGATCTATTTGGATAGGTACCGATACCGGAGTTTATATCTATTCTATTTCCAGGGAAAACTCATATTTTTTTGATGTAAAAACCGCTGATGGTTTAGGTATCAACCGTTCTGTATATATGATTGGTGAGAATAAAGGGTGTATTTATATATCTTCTGCCGATGGATTTTTTTGCTTTCATCCACAACAACAAAAAATGGTACAGTTGAAAATACCATGGGCCGGTATGAAAAACTTCTTGTTCGATCAAGGGACTTGTTGGGGAGCTTTTTATGCGGACAATCTATATTTTACTCTTGATGATTTCAACACGGTATATCCTTTTGCTGCTCAAGATGGTACCCAGCCCTTTAAGAATGAAGTAGTCAATAAAATAATTAAAGGGGAAGAAAATCTGTTATATGTCGGTTTGACTAAAGGATTGAAAGAGATCAACCTGGCAACCCGGCAAGTCCGCACTTTACTATCTGTAGATGATAAAGGAGATGATATTTATGTACGGGAAATAGCACTTTACTCTGAAAACGAGTTATGGATTGGTACAGAATCCGGTATTTATACTTATAATATCAAGAATGGTGCTATAACCCATATCCAAAGTTTGGTGGGAACTTCCTATGCATTATCGGATAATGTTGTCTATTCTTTATATAAAGATAAAGAAGGAGGAATGTGGATTGGGTCTTATTTTGGAGGAATAAACTATTATCCTAAACAATATACGTTCTTTGAGAAAATATATCCTCATAAAGGGATGGAAGAATTAGGTGAACGTGTTCGTGAAATCGTGGAAGATGAAAAAGGAAATTTATGGATCGGTACGGAGGATAAGGGCTTGTTTCATTATAATCCCGTGACGAAGGAATTGAAACCATTCCATCATCAGTCTATTTACCATAATGTCCATGGATTATGTCTGGAGAATGGCTTTTTATGGGTAGGTACGTTTTCAGGAGGACTTAATCGAATCAATTTGCAGACAAATACAGTGAAAACTTACCGGAAAAAAGATTCCTGCGGATTGAGTTCCAATGATATTTTTGTGATTCGACGTACGGCGTCCGGCAAAATATATTTGGGAACTGCTGACGGACTATTTGAATATCATAATGAGAATGACCGCTTTTCGCGAGTTGAATCAGTTCCACCGACTTTGATCTATGATTTGCATGAAGATTTAAAAGGACACCTTTGGCTGGCAACTTTTAATGGTGTGTATAAGTTGGAAACAGAGAAACGAAAGTGTATTCATTTCTATCATAAGGAAAATGACTCATTGAGTTTACCTTATGATAAAGTTTTGAGTATATTCGAGGATAGCCGTCACCAGTTATGGTTTACTACCGAAGGTGGGGGATTCTGCCGGTTAGTTTCAGATTCTGGGACTTTCGAACACTATGATTCGAATTCTATCGGATTACCAAGTGATGTTGTTCATCAGATTGTAGAAGATAAGCGGGGTATTTTCTGGCTGACTACTAATAAAGGGTTGGTTCGTTTTCAGCCGGAAACAAAAGTCATTAAAAACTTTACTATTGCCGATGGACTATTGAGCAATCAATTTAATTATCGTTCAAGTCATCAAACGGTGGATGGAAGAATCTATTTTGGTTGTATTGCAGGGCTTATATCTTTTGATCCATCTACTTTTATTGATAATGATTATGTATCTCCTCTGGTGATTACGGATTTTATGATATTCAATAAAGAAGTAGTGCCGAATACCAAAGATTCACCTTTGAAACAGAGTATAACGGTGTCAGATTCTATAGAACTGACCGCATCTCAAAACTCCTTCTCATTTCGCTTTGCAACACTGGGATATTCTACTTTGGATCAGAATAAACTATTATATAAGTTGGAAAGATTTGATAAAGAGTGGTATGAAGCAAGAGGATCATTAATCAGTTATTCTAATTTGCCTTATGGCTCATATACCCTTTATGCGAAAGGAGTGAATAGTGATGGAATCTGGAATGATGCACCTTTAAAATTACATATTTATATTCGTCCGCCATTTTATTTGACGGGATGGGCTTATGCTGTTTATGTTCTTTTATCATTGTGCATTTTTTATTTTATTATACGATATTCCAAACGTCGTATGGCTCGCAAGCACATGAGGCAGATGGAGAAGTTTGAGCAAAGGAAAGAACGTGAGCTTTATTCTGCCAAGATAAACTTTTTTACGAATGTAGCACATGAAATACGAACTCCGCTGACGTTAATCAAAGGTCCTTTGGAGTGTATTTTGAAAGATAAGCCTCTGGCGGATGACGTACGGGAGGATCTAGTTATTATGAGGCAAAATTCGGATCGCTTATTGAATCTTATCAATCAATTACTCGACTTCCGCAAAACGGCCAATAATAGTTTCACACTAATTTTATCAGAGTGTAATATTCAGGAAATAGTATCTGGAGTCTATATTCGTTTTACATCTCTGGCGCGACAGAAAAATATAAAGCTTTCTATTGATCTGCCGGAGGAAGATATTTCTGCAGCCGTCGATCGCGAAGCATTGATTAAAATTATAAGTAATTTGTTGAGTAATGCAGTAAAATATGCAGCTACCTATATAACTATAACAGTAAAATATAATGAGGCAACAGGCAGCTTTATAATAAAAGTATGTAATGACGGGTCTGTTATTCCTGTTAATATGAGGGAGGAAATCTTTCAACCTTTTGTTCAGGTTCAGAATAACGAAGAATATGCTTCCGGTACAGGCCTTGGCCTTGCCTTGGCACGTTCTTTGGCAGAGTTACATCATGGAACCGTGTACCTTGAGGATATGCAAGGAGTCAATTGTTTTGTACTGGAAATTCCGGTCACTCATGTAGAGGAGGTGCAAGAACTGCAAGAAAATGTATCAGAAAAGGAAGATAAGATATCAGGCATTGAAAATCCGATGGCGGAAGAGCAGGAAAAAGGAACTCATCTCCCTGTTATTCTGGTGGTAGAAGACAATCAGGATATGTTGACATTCATAGCCAAACAATTATCTTCGGCTTATAGTGTTCTGAAAGCAAAAGATGGG
>OGKA01002175.1_pt1 | contig 12888 bp, 6 predicted proteins | sample 1572211 | NCBI WGS metagenome assembly OGKA01 (sample SAMEA2582125, study PRJEB24529) | metagenome | biome: Human gut stool | place: China | collected 2011
ATACAATTCTAATTGATTTTATGATATACTAAGGTATTGATAAAAATCAATATGACAGGAAGTGACAGAATGAAATTAAAACGAATTTATTCTGTAGTTGCTATGCTTGGTGTTGTGATGATGGCCTTGGCCATTGCTGGTTGCGGTACGAAAACTGTATCCGTTGCTGATGTAACATACAAGGATATGCCGCTACAGATCCATAATGATGCCAATGTAACAGCCCTTAACAAGGCGACGGTAACACCGACGTTGACAGGGCAGGTCGCGTATGCTGTAAAAGTAGGCGACCAAGTACAACAAGGTCAAACCTTGGCCACTGTAGATACATCGGCTTTACAGCAACAGCTAGCATCCTTACAAGGTCAATTAGCACAAGCGCAAGCTCAGTCCTATGCGACATCCGTTACAACTACGACGGCAGCATCTGTAGATAGTGGTCAATTAGCACAAGCTCAAAAGATGCGCGAAGCGGGTATGATTACTCAAAAAGAATATGATCGCATTGTAGAGCGGTCTCAGCCACAAACTACGACGGTAACAACTGGTGGTGGCGGTGGTGCCAATACGGCAGCCATCCAAGCTCAAATTGCTCAAGTATCTGCACAAATGGCAGCATCTACAATCGTAGCGCCTATAGCTGGTACAGTGACTGCTATTTACAATGAAGACCGTCAAATGGCCATTGCAGATCGTCCGTTCATGATGATTCAACAATCTACACCGATGGTAGCTTCTCTTAGCATCCCTCGTGATGCGGCGATGAAATTAGGTACACCAGATGCTAAAAAGGGTATTAAGGTACTCCTCAAGGTAGGTGACCAAGAGTTACCAGGTGAATTGACATATGTAGATGTGACTCAGCCAGAAAATGTGCCAAGCGTTCTTGTGAAAGCTACTTTCAACAATGACAAAGGCCTAATCAAGGCTGGCGAGTTCTATACGCTCATCATCGAGTCAGATATAAAAGCGAAGATGCTCACTGTACCAAGCAAAGCGGTTCGCGAAAACCAAGACGGCAAATACGTATATGTATTGACTGAAAATAATACGGTTGACGTACGTGTCATTGAGGTCGGTATGACAGAAGACGATAATGTAGCAATTATTTCAGGCCTAAACGAAGGCGATAAGGTAATTACAACCGACGGAAACTTTGAATTAGGCGAATCTGTTAAATTATAATGAACGACCATGTGGTTATAGGTACCCATGGTAAATACCTCGACCGAGGAATTTGATAGGAGGGATTATTATTTTAGAATTTAAACGTTTTGAACTAAGAGACAAACCATTAATCGACAAATATTTTGAACAACATCATTATGAAGCATCTGATAATTGCTTTACTACATTATTTATGTGGCAAGATGCGTATGGTATTCGTTGGGCTGAGGAAAACGGTGTATTGTACATCCAAGGTGGCGGTAAACGTGAACCATTCCTATTGCCTCCGTTTGCCGGTAAAGATGCAAAGTTCCTTGATGGTTTGTTACGCGCTAAAGAATGGTTCGTAGAAAATAATTTGCCATTCCGTTTCAAAGGTATTAGCAAAGTTGTAAAAGAGCGTATGGAAGAGTTATGTCCTGGTCGTTATGAATTTACACCTGACCGAGACAACTACGAATACATTTACAAATCTGAAGATCTTATCAACTTATCTGGTAAGAAGTTCCGTCAAAAGAAAAACCATTTGAACCAATTCCGTATGCAATATTCTAACTATGAATATATGCCAATCACTGAAGATATCATTCCATTGTGCCGCGAAACAGCAGCATCTTGGGTAGAAACTCATCATGAAGAAGGTATTGAAGATGAATTGGTTGCTATCAACTTATTATTTGATAATTGGGAGACACTAGGGCTTAAAGGTGGCGCCATCAAATTGTTTGGCCGCGTTGAAGCTTTCAGTATCGGTGAATTATTGAATGATAAAATGGCGTTGATTCACATTGAAAAAGCAAATCCAGATATCCGTGGTTTGTATCAAGCGATCAATAATGAATTCATTCGTCATGAATTTAGCGAAGTAGAATTCATCAACCGTGAAGAAGACATGGGCTTGCCTGGTCTTCGCCAAGCAAAAGAATCTTACAATCCAGATCATTTTGCTGAAAAATATGACGCAGTATATGCTAACGAAGCAGATAATGCGACAGGCGGTAAATAAAAATCTGAGCTATGAAGCCGATGTGCTTCATAGCTCATTTTTGTTATAATAGGAGTGTTAGCCTATCTATTTGATTATATTTTGTATCATCATGGTGATGCCACAGATAGAGCGTGGTTTTTATACTATAACGAGGATATACTTATGGAATATAGAATTGCAACAGTTCAAGATACGCCACATGTGGAAAATCTATGGGCGTACTGCTTTGAACCAAAGGAAGATCCATTCTTCCAATATTACTTTACAAATTGCTATGAACCAGAAAATACAATGGTTGGTCTTGAACAAGATCAATTATTGAGTACCGTTCATTTGCGTCAATATAATATCAATGTTCGTGGTGCTGTATTGCCTACAAGCTATATGGTTGGCGTAGCCACACATCCAGCGGCTCGTCGTGGTGGCGTAGGTGGTGCGTTGTTAAAGGCTTCTCTTGAAGAGCTTCGCAACCGAGGTCAAGTATTGACGATTTTGATGCCCTCCAAGGCTGCATTCTACCAACAATATGGTTGGGAACTCTATGCTCATCAATGGGTGAACACTATGTCTCTTGAGGACTTGCGCCCTATGACTGATAAATCCTTGAGCTTTGGTTTACTTAATAGCGTTGACCAATGGACATTGCTTGATCCTGTATATAAAGCATATACAGCTCGTCTTTCTGGCTATGCTGAACGCGGTGAAAAGGAATGGAAACGCTTGCTCGGCAGCTTCTTTGCAGAAGGCGTGAATATCGCTGTAGTGCGCAATGATGAAGGTGTTATCGAAGGCTATGCGGTGTATCGCTTAGGTCAACCAGAAATTCCTGTATCCGAATTAGTTTATACTACACGTCGTGCACAACGAGCATTGTTGAACTACTTCTATAACCACCGTTCTCAAGGTACTACGATTCGTTGGAATGAGGGCCTTCACGATACATATTATCGCTTCTATCCAGATGGTAAAAGTGGACATTCCACAATGCCGTACATGATGAGCCGTATTGTGGATGTGAAAGCTGCCTTCGAATCCATTCCTGTAAACCCAGAGGCTTTGATGATGCCTATTACAATGACCTTTGGTGTGAAAGATAGTCTTTGTGAGTGGAATGAAGGTCGCTATGAAGTCCAATATGGCGGCGCATTGACTCCATCTGTTAAAAAGGTGTCTGATACATTGGATGGGGACGTAGATATTACTGTTGAAGTCGGCGCTTTGAGCCAACTCTTAATGGGCACATTAACTGCTCGTGATCTTGCTTTTGAAGGTAAACTTTCAGCTAATGAGGAATGGCTAGAATTCTTCGATATTCTCTATCCTGAACAAAAAACATATATTAACGAATGGTGGTAATATGAGCTGGAAAACGTATACAGTGAAAGAACCAACAGAATTGACGGTCTCTAAATATGTAAAGGAACGCTTTTCATTATCCTCTCGAGATATTCAAATGATGTTCCGCAAGAAACGGGTGAAAGTAAATAGCCGTGTAGCCCATTCCCAGCGTTCTCTCAAAAAGGGTGATGTGTTAACTTTGGAATTACCACAGGATAAGGACTATGGCGTCGATGTAGAAAAAGGCCCTATTACAGTTCTCTACGAAGATGCTCATACCTTGGTGGTTGATAAAGCTCCATTCATGCTTGTTCATCCAGCGGGACAAACTAAATCTGGTACATTGAGTAACTATGTGGCTGGGTATTATGCTAAAAAAGGTGTAGTTCACAAGGTGCGCCCTGTACATCGTCTTGACCGAGACACATCTGGTTGTATTCTCTTTGGTAAAACAAAGGAAGCTCAGCAATATTACACTGATGAATTACAAGCTGGTCGTATCGACCGTATCTACACAGGCTTAGTAGAAGGCTGTATTAACGAAGATGGCGTAGTTGATGAACCTATTGGTGTTGATCTAGTATTTGATAATCGCCGTGTCATCGATGAGTTTGGTCAACCAGCTCAAACGGAATATACCGTTCTTGGTCATGAAGGCGAACATACGCTATTGAAGTTCAAATTATTAACCGGCAGAACACATCAAATCCGCGTGCACATGGAACACATTGGTCATCCTATTGTGGGAGATGCCATGTATGGGACACGCAATAAACCCTATACACGTCAATGCTTACATGCGTCAGAACTCACCTTTGTACCCTATGGTAAGGACGAGGCTATGACGGTAACCTGTGAAGTAGTGGATGATTTTGGTCGTGAAAAATAGTAATTGCTTTTATAAGTATCATCAACTATAATTTATATGATGATGTGGTCATAGAGCATGCCACGTAAAATAAAGAAAGCTCAATTGCTAGATGTGGACATAGAGCGTGCCACGTAAAACAAAAAAAGCTCAATCGATGATAAAAAAACATATCCCTTGATGCTTGTGTATACATGTATACAAAAAACAATAGTGATAAAAATGCATAGTCTATGACTTAAAGTCATAGACTATGTTTTTTTTATATTTTCAATTCACAGTGGACAGGAGTATACTATGTATAGACAAAAATTCTATAGAATTTAAAACTTAGATGAGGTTATGGACAGTCACAGCCGATAATATCACTACAGAATGGATTCTTTAGAGGTAGTTTATAGTTTATACTTTCACCAAGACCGAACGGAACGATGCCGCAGAGCTTGGATTGATCAAGTGATATGAAGGAGTGCACGTTATGGATATGAATCAGAGCACAATCGAGCAACAACGTCTAGATCAAGCTAGACTAGAAGCTAATGGTATGTACAGCAGCCAATTTGAAAAAGATGCTTGTGGCATGGGCTTTGTCGTTAATATTAAGGGTAAAAAATCCCACGATATTATCGATGATGGCTTGCGCATTTTAGAGCGTCTTGAGCATCGTGGTGGTGCTGGTGCAGATAAGGACACAGGGGATGGTGCCGGTATTTTGGTGCAAATTCCTCATGAGTTCTTCAAACGCGAGTGCGAAGTGCTTGGCATTAACTTGCCCTCCGCTGGTGATTACGGCGTAGGCATGGTATTCGCTCACAAATATGAAAGCCTCCGCAACGAGCAAAAACGTATTTTTGAAGAGGTGGTACGCGAAGAAGGTCAAGTAGTTCTCGGCTGGCGTGAAGTACCAGTTGATGGTACTAAAGTTGGTCATGAAGCTGCTGCCATTCGTCCATGGATGATTCAAATCCTCATCGGTAAAGGCCCAGATATTACAAATAATAAAGAGTTCGAACGCAAATTATACATCATTCGTAAATTAGCGGAAAAACGCATCATTCCATTGAGCAAAGAATTATCTAGTGATTTCTATATTGCATCCTTGTCCTCTAAAACAATCGTATATAAAGGGATGTTGACACCTGGTCAATTGCGTGACTTCTACCTTGATTTGAGTGACCTTGACTTTACATCTGCATTGGCGATGGTTCACTCTCGCTTCAGTACGAATACATTCCCAAGCTGGGCCCGGGCACATCCTAACCGTTTCTTAGTTCACAATGGTGAAATCAACACTATTCGCGGTAATGTAAACTGGATCAATGCTCGTGAAGGCAAAGCGGAATCTCCATTGTTCCCGGACATCAAAAAAGTATTCCCTGTAGTTGATGACAGCGGTTCTGACTCCGCTATGTTCGATAACACATTGGAATTCTTACACATGACAGGTCGTTCTTTGCCTCATGCTATTATGATGATGATTCCTGAACCTTGGGAACGCAACAATCTCATGAGCCAAGAAAAACATGACTTCTATGAGTTCAATAGCTTCATGATGGAACCATGGGATGGTCCTGCCGCTATGGGCTTCACTGATGGTACTGTTATCGGTGGCGTACTTGACCGTAATGGTTTGCGTCCTGCTCGTTACTATGTAACAACTGATGATCGCGTTATCATGGCCTCCGAAGTGGGTGTAGTAAGCGAAAACGCTGAAAATATTCGTGCTAAAGGTCGTTTGGAACCAGGTAAAATGCTTCTCATTGATACGGAAGAACAACGTATCATTTCCGATGAAGAAATCAAACAACGCGTTGCCACTGAATTGCCATATGATGAATTGGTAAAAGAGCACGTTATCCACTTGTCTGAAATTACACAAGCTGATGAAAGTGATATTCCAAAAGTTGAAGATTTGTTCAAAAAGCAACAAGCCTTTGGTTATACCCAAGAAGACCTTGTACGTATGATTGTACCTATGGCAAAGGATGGTAAAGATCCTGTAGGTGCAATGGGTGCCGATGCTCCACTTGCTATCTTGTCCGATAAACCACAATTGTTATACAGCTACTTCAAGCAAATGTTCGCGCAAGTAACAAATCCTCCAATCGACTCCATTCGTGAGGAAATGGTTACATCTACACGCGTTATGCTTGGTAACTCTGGTAACTTAACAGACCCTAATAAAGCTGGTACTTATGCGTTGTCCATGCGTACACCAATCCTTACTAATCAAGAATTGGCGTCCATTAAGGCTCTTGACTGCCGCCGTATGAAGTCTGTTACATTGCCAATCCTTTTCGACCCAACTAAGGGTGCTGATGGTTTGCGCGATGCATTGAATGAATTGTGCGAAAAAGCAGAAGAAGCAGCACGTACAGACCAAAATGTATTGATTTTATCTGACCGTGGCGTTGATGAAAATCATGCACCAATTCCTGCATTGTTAGCTGTAGCAGCTGTTCATAATCACTTGATTAGAAAAGTATTGCGCACAGAAATTGGTCTTATCCTCGAATCTGGTGAGCCTCGCGAAGTACATCATTTCTGTACACTGATCGGTTATGGTGTAACCGCAATCAATCCATATGTAGCTCTTGAAACTGTACGTGATTTACAAGCCCATAAACGCCTTGGTGATATTACTCCTGAACAAGCAGAAAAGAACTACATCAAAGCGGCTGTGGGCGGTATCATGAAAGTTATGTCCAAAATGGGTATCTCCACAGTACGTTCTTATCAGGGTGCACAAATCTTTGAAGCCTTGGGATTGAATACTAACTTCATTAACAAGTTCTTTGTAAATACACCAACACGTATTGGCGGTATTGGTCTTGTAGGTGTTGCTAATGAAGCATTGGCTCGTTTTGACCGTGCTTTCAAATCTGATGAATCTGTACTTGAACCGGGTGGTTGGTATGGTCCTGTAAAAGATGGGGAAGAACATTTATTCAACCCTAAAACAATTGAGCTTTTACAAGAATCCCTCATCAATGGCGACTATGCTAAATATAAAGAATACTCTAAAGCTATCCGCAACGATTACCACGTAACATTGCGTTCCTTGATGGAATTAAATTACCCTGTAGGTGGCGGCATTCCTATCGAAGAGGTTGAGCCTGAAGAATCCATCGTAAAACGCTTTAAAGCGGGTGCTATGAGTTATGGTGCCATCAGTAAAGAGGCTCATGAAGCGATTGCTATCGCTATGAACCGTCTTGGTTCTACATCTAACTCTGGTGAAGGCGGCGAAGACGTAGCTCGTTTCAAACCATTGCCAAATGGCGACAGCATGAATTCCGAAGTAAAACAAATTGCATCTGGTCGTTTCGGTGTAACTGCAAATTACCTCATTCATGCAAAAGAATTACAAATTAAATGTGCACAAGGTGCAAAACCAGGTGAAGGTGGCCAGTTACCAGGTAAAAAAGTATACCCTGAAATCGGGAAAGCTCGTCACTCCACTCCTGGCGTAGAGCTCGTATCTCCACCACCACACCATGATATTTACTCCATCGAAGACTTGGCTGAGTTGATTTATGACTTGAAATGCGTTAATAAAGACGCTCGTATTTCCGTTAAGTTAACATCTGAAGCTGGTGTTGGTACTATCGCTGCTGGTGTGGCAAAAGCAAAAGCAGATAATATCTTAATTTCTGGTTACGATGGTGGTACAGGTGCGGCAGGCCGTACATCTGTAAAACACGCTGGTGTGCCTTGGGAATTAGGCTTGTCTGAAACTCATCAAACATTGATGCTCAATAGATTACGTGACCGCGTTAAATTGGAAGTAGACTCCAAGTTGATGACTGGTTTCGACGTAGCCGTTGCTGCGATGCTTGGCGCTGAGTTATTCGGTTTCGGTACGTTGCCACTCGTTGCTGTAGGTTGTAAAATGGCTCGTGTATGTAACCTCAACACATGTCCTTACGGCGTTGCTACACAAGATGAAAAATTGCGTGCTCGTTTCTCAGGTAAACCTGAGTACGTAGAAAACTTGATGTTCTTCATCGCTCGTGAATTGCGTGAAATCATGGCTCGTCTAGGCATTCGCTCCGTAGCTGAACTCGTTGGCCGTATCGATCTTGTTCGTCAAAAATCTCAAGACGATAACTTCAAATTATCTCGCGTTGACCTTAAACGCGTATTGTTCCACCCATACATCGACGCATCTGTAGGTCATATGCATATGGTTGACCAAGATCACGAATTGGAACGCACATTGGATATGTCCAAGCTCTTACGTATGTGCCGTCCTGCTATTGAGGACCAAAAACCTATTCGCGCTAAATTGGCTATTACAAACATTAACCGCGTTGTAGGTACCTTGGTTGGTTCTGAGGTGACTCGTCGTTATGGTGAAAGCGGCTTGCCAGACAATACAATTAAGTTAAACTTTGAAGGCTCTGCGGGCCAATCCTTCGGTGCTTTCATTCCTAAAGGCATGACATTAGAACTCGAAGGGGATGCAAACGATTATCTCGGTAAAGGCTTATCCGGTGGTACTATCACTGTATATCCACCTAAGAAATCCATCTTTGAAGCTGATGAAAACATCCTTATCGGTAATGTTGCCTTCTATGGTGCTACATCTGGTACATCCTACATCAATGGTGTAGCTGGTGAACGTTTCGCCGTTCGTAACAGTGGTATCACAGCTGTTGTAGAAGGTGTAGGCGACCATGGTTGTGAATACATGACTGGTGGCGAAGTGCTTGTACTTGGCAAAATTGGTCGTAACTTCGCAGCAGGTATGTCCGGTGGCTATGCGTACATCCTCGATTGCGATGAACGTTATGTAAACACAGGTCTAGTAGAATTACGTCCTGCTAATAATGATGACCTTAAACGCATTAAAGAATTAGTAGAACAACACGTATTGCATACTAATTCCGCTAAAGGCCGTCACATCCTTGAAAACTGGAATAACTTTGTAAACAGATTTACAAAAGTTGTACCTGTAGCATATGAAGAAATGCACGCTGCTATTGAACGCTATAAAGAACAAGGCTTATCCTTGGAAGAAGCACAATTAGCTGCATTCAAAGAAAAATATGCAAAATAATTTCTAATCTAACTGAATATCCTTTAGATAAGACATATGAAATGCCTCTATAGCTTTGACTATAGAGGTATTTTCATGTATAATATTTGTATTGCAATATTGGATCATGGCAGTTCTCGGGCCTGTGCAATGGGGGCCTGTGAATCGTGTCAGGACTGAGAGGTAGCAGCACTAAGCGGTAACCTTCATGTGCCACGGGGAACCCGGGGGCTGTCGTGATCGAATATTGCAAGGCGGCCTGAGAGGCCGCTTTTTTTATGTCTAATTTAGAATGCATGATATTCGATTCTGGACTATACGATGTTGTATTATGAACCATATGATGGAGTTTTGACTAGGAAATATCAGCATTATTTATAAGTAAATATATTACTTTCGTATTGGGGAAAGAACTTTATTAAGGAAGTCAGAATTTCCTTAATATGGTATAATAAAGTATTGTAATTTTCGGAAAAGGGGGTGTTCCAATGGCATATATTGCGTTATATCGTAAGTACCGTCCACAGACGTTTACCGATGTGGTTGGTCAGCATCAGGTGTCTGATACGTTGATGCGTGCTATCCGCGAGGATAAGGTAGCTCATGCGTATTTGTTCGCTGGTCCGCGAGGGACTGGTAAGACGAGTATGGCCAAGATTTTCGCGCGCGCTATCAACTGCGAGCATGGGCCAACGGATCATCCTTGTAACGAGTGTAGTGCTTGTAAATCGATTTTGAGCGGCCAGTCCATGGATGTTCTTGAAATCGACGCTGCATCTAATCGTGGTATCGATGAGGTACGTGTCCTTCGTGAAAGCGTCAAATTCATGCCAGTTGAAGGCCGTAAAAAGGTGTTCATCATCGACGAAGCACATATGCTCACAACTGAGGCGTGGAATGCGCTTTTAAAAACTATCGAAGAGCCACCGGCTCACGTTATGTTTATCTTTGCTACTACAGAAATTGAAAAATTGCCTGTTACTATTGTGTCTCGTTGTCAGCGCTATACCTTTAGACGCATTACGTCTGATGATATCGCACAGCGTTTATCCTATGTAGCGGAAAAGGAAGGCTTTGGCTTAGATCCTGCAGCAGCACAACTCATCGCTGTCCATGCAGACGGCGGTTTGCGCGATGCGTTGAGTATCTTAGACCAATGTGCCGGTATGGCAACAGGTACTATTACGCCCCGAGTAGTAGAAGAACTGATCGGTCTTGTTAGCAAAGAATGGATTATTCACTTCCTGGATGCGTTGCGCAACGGGGATGGTCCCAAATTGTTGTCCTATATCCACGATGCCTTAGCAGAAGGTCGTGATGCGACGCAGATTATGGAAGCCCTCATTCAGCACGTGCGGGCCTTATTAGTTGGTAAGGTCGCACCTGATGCGGATGAGCTCAAGGTGTATGATGCCTTTAAGGCTGAGTTTTTAGCTCAAGCTGAAAGCATCGATTTTAATGAGCTTAATCAATATGTGCGCAGTGTGCAATCCATCATGAATGATGCAAAACAAGTGGATAATCCACGAACTATCATTGAAATGGGCCTTTTAGTGCTTTGTGCTAAATTAGGCTCTGTTGATGAAAGCTTAGAAGACCGTGTGTACGCATTAGAGTCTTCAGAAAGATCTGAACGGAATGATTTATTGAACCGCATGGCTCAATTAGAACAACGAGGCCCAGCTGTCGCAACTGCACCTGCTTACGGTGCCAATGCTTTTGGCCCGCCAAGTGGTTATGCCAATAGCTTTGTTCCTGTAGATCATACTGCTACTGTACAGAGTACTCCAATGAGTAGTGAACAAAATGCTACTGTTGGTACAGTACCACCTCCAAGTGGCGTAGGAATGACACCACCACCTACGAATGTAGGCATGACGCCTCCACCGCTAGGAGCGCCTGGTAGCACACCACCTCCTATGAATGGAGTGGGCATGGCTCCTCCACCGATGGGCGGTGTTGGGATGGCGCCACCACCAAGTACTGGGAGTGAGCCACAACGACCTACGAGGAAACAAGCCACAGGACGTGGTAAAAAAGGTGTTAGTACGCAGGCTATTATTAGTGATCAAATCTTATCGGCTCAAGAGTATCGCAATGTACAGGCCAATGTCATTAAATATTTGAAGGATAGCAATCGCAATATGACCTCTACCGTTATCGGTCAAGGTCAGCTGGTATACGTAGACCAAAGTAAAGCGGTAATGGCCTTTAAAAATACATTGCACCTCAATGTGATGACCAACGAAGTTAACTTGGCAGAAGCGGCAGATGCTTTCACCTATACACTGGGCTATCCAGTACATGTAGAGATTGTTGATGCCCTTACACAAGTCTACAAAGACTATAAAAAGGCCTCTGGTAGTACGACGCAGCGCCAAGTAAAAGCGCCGAAACGTCCACCAGAACCAATGGTTGATGTGCAGAAGACCTCTGGCGGTCAACCAACGCAAATGGATTTAACAAATCCATCAGCACCACAAGGAACTAATAATGCACCAGTGGAAAATAGCTCAGCAGGAGCTAATAGAGCTCAAGGTAGTAGCGCGTCACAAGGCAATGTACAGGTTGACGGTTCAATCACTGACGAACAATCTAGTAAGCCTGATTCTGCAGCGGTAGATGCAGCAAAGGCGGCAGCCTTAGCATTCTTAGCGAAGAAAACAGGCGGTGCAGCAGTAAGTGATGCAACTAGCGCTGGCACGAGTGAGACTACAGCAGCAAAAGCAGGTTCAGATGTACCAATTACATCCTTTGATGGCGGTTCTATGGTACAGGTACCAGATGGGGAGATTCCTATCGAGTCTTTAGCAGGTTCTATTGAAGGGGATGATATTCCAGTTCATTCCTTTGATGATGTGCCTGTAGACGATATGGAGGAAGCCTATGTATCATCTCTAGATGATATGCCGCCACATCCATTAGATAGTGTCACTGTTATTAGCGATGATGGGGAAGTCTTAGAACGCCCTATGGATAGCGGTGCGCATATTGAGGTAGAATCTGTCCCAAAGTCTGATGGGGGCGAACAACAGGGAACCCCTTATCAAAGTGATGATCATGATATGCTTTCACAAGCACCTATTGAAGTAGCGCCCATCGATAGCGTGACGGTGGCTCGTGAATACGCATGGGATCCAGAGCATATGACGGAAGAGGAGCGAAACAATCCTCTCTTGGCAGAAACATTAGAGAAATTATCTGAAGACCACGACATTATCGTCGAGGTCATCGAAGAATAAATTTTTGAGTATACCTGTTGGTCCTAAGGCCGTAGGTGACACATATGTTAAAATCTATGTCGCATGTTAGAGTTATGGGCATAGACAGTTAGTAAGGACAAGGTCCTAAAAGGAGGAAATACAATGTTTGGTAAAGGTATGGGCAATATGGCTGGCATGATGAAAAAAGTTCAAAAAATGCAAGCAGATATGAAGAAAATGCAAGAAGAGTTAAAAACTCGTACTGTAGAAGCTTCCGTAGGTG